>Ga0164313_10001226_pt1 | contig 22562 bp, 17 predicted proteins | sample GuaBasSedimGuay4_FD_113735 | JGI IMG/M metagenome (GOLD analysis project Ga0164313, IMG submission 113735) | Subseafloor sediment microbial communities from Guaymas Basin, Gulf of California, Mexico - Guay4, Core 4569-4, 0-3 cm | ecosystem: Environmental > Aquatic > Marine > Hydrothermal vents... | reverse complement strand
CACCCGAATCGAGGTCACGGTCCGCAACCAGAGCACGACCTATGAGCTAGAGTTCCCGGACGATGAAAACATGGTCTGGCTGGTGCGCTCCAAAGAAGGCAAACTGGTCCCCAGCCTCCGCTGGCGGAGGTAAGCCTTACAATTGACCTGTGGGGGGCGCCGGCAAAATCACTTTAATTACCGGTGGCTTGCCGGTGCTGGCGGCCTGGCTGGCCGGACTATTGGGGCTGACCGAGGTCCACCGACCGGTGGTCGACGTCCTCGCCGAGGTCTTGGCAGTGCTGCTGGTGGTTCTCGCGTGGAGGTATCGTCGCGGCCGTCTCGCAGTCGCGGCGCTGGCGATCGCGGTGGCTAACTTCCTCATCCGAGGTCCCCTCTCCCTGGCCCACGCCGAACCCGGCGTTACCGTTCTCGCTCTCGTCCTCCCGGTCTGTCTCGCACTCCTGGCACTGCTGCCGGAGCAACCGATCGGCCATCCGTTGATGACAGGTCTCATGGGCGGCGTGGTAATTCTCGGCTGGCTTGCTCTCGCCCTCTCGACCTCTGCCGGAGAAGCCTCGGGTCCGGGGTTTTTCGGCCCACTGAGCGATCTCCTGGCCGCTCCCGACCTCGCTCGTCTGGTGTTCCTCATTGCCGGCGCATTCATCGCCCTTGCTTTCGCCGCCCGTCGTGGCACGTTTGAGGGGTCGCTCCTCTGGGTGACGGCCGCATCGGCGCTCGCCCTACTCGACGTCCGCAGCCCTCACGCTCCCACCCTTGCGTTCACCGCCGCACAACTCGTTCTTCTGCTCGGTCTCATCGAGGACTCCTACCGGCTCGCATACCATGACGAACTCACCGGGCTACCAGGCCGCCGCGCTCTCGAGGAGGCGCTACGAACGCTCGTCGGCGACTACGCCATCGCCATGGTCGACGTGGATCGGTTCAAACGCTTCAACGACCGCCACGGCCACGGCGCCGGTGATCAGGCCCTGCGGATGGTCGCCACCGAACTGCAGGGGGTCGGAGGAGGCGGCAAGGCCTACCGGTATGGTGGCGAGGAATTCGCCATCCTCTTCCCCGGTTCAACAGCGGCTGCGGCCCGTCAATCGCTCGAGGAGGTTCGCGCTGCGATTGCCAGCAGAAAATTTGCCATCCGCGGACCCGACCGTCCCCGCAAGAAACCCGATTCACCGCGCAAGAAGTCGAGACCCTCCCGCACAATCAGCGTCTCCGTCAGCATCGGACTCGCGGGGCCGAACCCAAAACGCGCCACCGCTGACGCAGTCCTCCGCGCCGCCGACCGCGCCCTCTACCGGGCGAAGAAGGAAGGCCGCAACCGGCTCGTGGCGGTCGGAGACAAGATTTCCGGTGCGCGATCTTGAGCAGCGGCGAAGGGAACCGCGCCAACCGTCAAAAACCTCTCGGCACGGTACGGATCCTCTGCGGCGCCATCGCCTGCCGGCAGAAGGTGCGGCGCTACCCGGATGGCCGGTAGGTCGCGATGATAAGCGCCAGCGCCATCGCTGTGTTGGTAGCCAGGTTCCAGGCGACGTTGGCACCGAGGGCGGGAATGGGTACGGGCAATTCCGGGTCTGAAAGGGCCCACTGCAGAGGCTTGACCAGCAGCATGGAAGGCAGAACAGCTATGAGGCTCAGCGGCGGCAGTACCCTGAGCAGAACCGCGATGACGATGGCGAGCGGGGTCGCCAGACCCGCGGCGGCGTAGATCCACGCCGCCGCATGCCGACCGAGGAGGATCACCAGGTTGCGGCGACCCCCGTCCCGATCCGCCTGCTCGTCGGGGAACTCGTTGAGGAGAAGCAGATTGAGAGTCATGAAAAAGGCCGGGACCGAGGCCGCCACTGCGGCCATGTTCCAACCGCCGCCCTGCACCAGCGCGGTCCCGATCACCGGTCCGGCGCCGAGGCCGAATCCGGCGGCCATCTCGCCGATGCCGATCCGGGCCAATACATCGGTGTAGGCGAGCACCGAGATTGCACCAGCGATGACGATCGGCAGCAGCACCCATCCAACCTCGATCAGAAACCACAACCCGATGACGAGCCCGACGCCCGCGCAGACGAGACCGAAGACCAGCGCCGTGCGCGGCCTCATGCCCCCGGCCGGCAGCGTCCCGCTGCCGCCGGAGAACGGCGTGCGTTCGGTGTGGAGATCGATCCCGGTGCGCATATCGCTCCACTCGTTGAAGATGTTGACCGCCATGTGAAGACTCACCAACCCCACCAAAGCGAGCACGGTCCGCGGCCAGGAAAACGAACCGCTCCAGGCGGCCGCCGCTGCGCCCGATGCCACCAGGGTTAGCGGCAGTAACAGGAAGGGCCCGCGCGCGACCGAGGCGTAGGCTTGAACCCGCATATCTCAGTCCCGAGCCGGCAGCCGGTGGGGCTCGATCTGCACGACGGCGTCGGCGACGTTTGGCCCCTCGGCGATCAATTTCTCGCGCACCGCCACCGCTATGGCATGGCCGTCACCGACGCTGAGACCGCCGTCCACCTCAACATGAAGGTCCACAGCAAGCTTGGAACCGACATAGCGGGTGCGGACCGCATGCGCCGCCTCGACCCCATCCACATCGAGGGCAAGCTCTTCAATTCGCCGCTGCTCGGCTTCCGGCGCTCCCGCGTCGATCAGCTGGTCCACTGCCGGGCGAAGGATCCGCCACGAGGCTTGCAGAATCAACAAGCACACAACCACCGCCCCCACACGGTCGACGACCGCCCATTCCGGGTCGATGATCGACACCGCCACCGCGATCGCGGCGGGTATCGAGGAGATGGCATCCGAGCGATGGTGCCATGCGTTGGCTTCCAGGGCGGGTGATCCGACTTCGCGCCCAACCCTTGCGGTCCACCGGTACAGCGCTTCCTTGACCACCATGGAAATCAGGGAAACGATGAGCGCGATTCCGGCAGGGGCAACCTCCGGCTCGTGCTTCAGCCCTCTGATCGCCTCCACCCCCATGCCGACGGCAACCGCTCCCACCGCTAAACCTATGAATACCGTGACCAGGGTCTCGACGCGGCCGTGGCCGTGCGGGTGGTCTTCGTCCGCCGGTGCCGTCCAGAACCGCACCCCGAGGATCACCGCAATATCAGTCACCGCATCGGTGAGGCTGTGGAGGGCGTCGGCGAGCACAGCCTGGCTGTGGCCGATGATTCCGGCAGCGGCTTTCGCGGCCGCCAACACCAGATTACAGACCAGACCCACCCAACCCACGCGGCGCACCTTTGAGATCGCCAACAAAGAATCCGTCCGGTCTATCACACCGTTATTCTATCAGCCGTCGCAGGTTGATCACTGTTGTGTCTTATTCGAAAGCGCCACCACTGCCTCACCCACGCGCACGGTCCCCCGTCCCCTGTGAATGAGATTCTGGCCGAACAGCACCTGACCATCACCAACCCGGTAGGTTGCCAGGGTGCGGAGGGGCTCGGGGCTCCTATCACCCGTTTCCTGATTGGTGGTCGTAATCACGCAGCGGGCGCACGGTTTGGCAACGCGAAAACCGACATCACCGATCCGCACCTGCTGCCAGCTGTCCTCCGCGTGGGCCGGGCACCCCGTGATGACGATGTTGGGTCGAAACCTGTCCATCGGCACCGGCAGGGGCAGACGTTTGTTGAGTCCCTCCAACGAAGCTTCGGACAAAAGTAAGAACGGAAACCCATCGGCGAAGGAGACCTTATCCCCCGGTTGCGCCGACGACGAACTCAAAGGACGCGCGTCATCATCAGCCAGCCCTACGAGACGAGCGCTCGAACCGAGATGGTCGGAGAACCACGCCGCCGCGTCCCTCCCCTCATCGAGCGCCGCGCAGTCATCCCTCCAGACCGTCACCCTGACCGTCGGTCCCGGTTCACGTTCGAGGGGCACCTCGAGGGCGGGGAGGTCCGGGGCCTCGAGCCGAAGCCGATCGCCAGCGATTCTCACCCTCACCAGAGCGAGGCGGGGGTGCCCGCGCTGGCTCAGAAACACGCCGTCCTCGCCCACGACCATCCACCGACGATCGAGTTCGAACCCGGTCGCGCCGACAACCGCCTCATCGACCTCGACCCCACCGCACGACTTCACCGGGTAGACGAAGAGCCCGCTGACCGAGATCACCTGGGATCCTCGCCGTCGGCCCCTCTTCCTGGGTTCTTTGTTTCCGTCATGGCGGTGCATTGTACCGGGCTTGGGATCTAGTGTCTTCCCACCCAGTCGCCATGTCCGACCATTCGGTCGCAATCGCTATCGGAATCGCTATCGCTATCGAAAACGGCCCCTCCAATTCGGACATTCGATACCGAAAGCGATAGCGATAGCGATACCGATGGCGCGGGATAACCACGGCATTGGCAAGGGCACAGCAGTCGCGAAATATAACCCGCAGGAGTATGCTCCAAGCATGCTCTCTGTCGGAATCGTCGGCCTACCAAACGTGGGCAAATCGACGCTCTACAATGCGCTTTCTGCAGGCGGCGCCGAGATCTCCAACTATCCCTTCACGACCATCTCGTGCAACATTGGCGTGGTGCCGGTGCCGGACCCGAGATTGCAGGCGTTGGAACAGGTGCTGCGGCCTGAAAAAACCACCCCGTGCGCGATTCGGTTCATCGACATCGCCGGGCTGGTCGAGGGAGCCAGCCGGGGCGAAGGGCTCGGCAACCAGTTTCTCGGCGAGATTCGGCAGGTGGACGCCATCGTTCACGTCATCCGCAGCTTCGCCAAATCCGACGTCAGCCACGTTTTCTCGGACGTGGACCCGGTTCGTGATGCCGAGGTCATTGACACCGAGCTCATGCTCGCTGACCTCGAGGTGCTGGAGCGGGCCATCACCAAGCGCGCCAAGGATTGGCAAACCCACCCCGCGGAGCATGTCGCGGAGAAGCGCCGGATGACAGCCTGGAAGGAGAGCCTCACGCGGGGAGAGCAGCTGCGTTTGCTGGACCTCGACGACGGCGATCTTCGCGATCTCAAGTCAGCCGGCCTGCTGACCGGAAAGCCGGTGCTCTACGTCGCCAACGTGGCCTCCGACAAAGAGGCGGAGGAGGTGGATGGACTCCGGCAACGCGAGCCCGGCGCCCCCCTGCTCGCGATCGACGCCGAGCTCGAGCTCGAGCTCTCAGAGCTCGAGCCCGCGGAGAGGGCGGAGTTCATGACCGAGCTGGGCATCAAAGAGCCCAGCCTCGACCGCCTGGTGCGCGCCTCCTTCAACCTCCTCGGGCTGATCTCGTTCTACACCGTCGTCAAGAACAAGCTCCAGGCGTGGGAGATCCCGAGTGGAACCCCAGCCTCGGTAGCGGCGGGCAAGATTCACTCGGACATGGAAAAGGGTTTCATCCGCGCCAAGGTGTTTTCAGCGGACCGACTCGTCGAGGTCGGCGACCTGCACGCAATTCAGAGTGCGGGCCACATGCGCACCGTCGGCAAGGACCACGAGATCGCGGATGGGGACGTGGTGGAGTTCCTTTTCTGATTTTTGGTTTGTGCCGGCGGACGGCACAAACCAAAAATCAGAAGATGGGGGTTGGGTTGACGACAGCGATTCCCGCGCTTGGGCGGGACAGGCGGTAGAGGTTGGGGGCGTTGACCTCTTCCAACCGCCATCCCGCTTCGGCCAATCGATCCAGCATGGCATTCGACACACGCCACACGAACACGTCCTCGTACTCGTCCGGGATGACGGGCACCTCGGGTTCCACGACGAGCAGGATCCGGGAGCGGTCGTTCAACACGTGGGCAAGGGAAAGCGCCGTACCCATGCTCAACCCGTTGGACATGCTCGACACAACGAGGGACGCCGGCCATTGTTCGACGTATTTGGCGGCGGCCAGCAATGTGCGCGCCGAACCTTTGTTCCACCACACCTCGGCGCGCCTGTAGAGAACGCCCGAATAGACGCCGCACGCCACCAACAGTACCGCCGCCCCAGCGCCAACCCGACGCCACCTCCGCTCGCCCCTCATGAGCAGGTGGGCAATCCCAAATGCGACACACAGCTGGAGCGCGATCACCGCCGGAAACTGGTAGCGGATAATCACGGTCCGCCAGCCTCCGGAATAGAGATCGACGGCGATCATCGGCATTGAACAGATCGACCCGAGGAAGATCAGGAACAGGCGCGCCCGCGGCGGTGCAAACCGCACCAGCAGAACAACACCTACCAGGGCAATCGCCAAAGTTAGAACCCCGGGCGCCTGATCGATGTATTTCAGATTCGCGCTGCCTATATCGATATCAAAGAAGGGTCTGGCATACGAGCCGACCACCTTCCGCAGCCATTCCGCGAAGCCTATGTCGGTCGCGGCCCACGGGATCCAGGCGCGGTGCTTTGCCTCGGTAAGAATTGACCGAGCCCACGGCCAGAAGAGCAGCGCGACCACAAGCTGAGCACACGCGGTCAGCCAAACCACGACCGTCAACCGAAAACGTTCACCGACGACAACGAAGAGCAGGTGTGCCGCCATGACCAGCACCGTCAGCAGATGCGTGATGAGCGCGAGCCCAATGGCGCCGGTGTAAAGGACGTACCACAACCACGCCGGTCGACTCTGCTCCTGAGTGCGCCGCATAGCGACCAGCAACGACCAGCTGGCCAGGAGCACGAGATCGACCCACAGCATGTACTGCCGCGCCTCCTGGGCATAAACAAAGTGCAGCGGCGAGACCGCGATCAACCCAACCGCAAGCCATCCCTCCAAGGACCGTCCGAACAGCTCACGGCCCAACAGAAAAACGAGCGGCAGGCTGATGATGCCCAGAACTGCGGAGAATGCCCTCAGTACCGCCACGGAGGATCCGAATGTCTTCACCCAGGCCCGCGCGAGGACGAAGTACAAGAATGTCTGCCTCGGATCCTCCGAAGCCAGCATGCGGACCGTGTTCTTCGCGGTCCTGCCCTCGCGCGGAAACTGATGCACCAGGATCCGGTCCCTGGTCTGTACCCGGCCGTCGAAGACCTCTTTGATGACCTCCGGGCGCCAGCTGCCGGCTATGGCGCGACCGGTGTGCGTCTCGTCCCACCAGAACACCTTCGAGCCCAGGCCGTCGAAACGGATGAAACATCCGAACACTGCCAGTACGATCGCGCCAACGCGCACCCAGCGGAGGATTCGATCCTCGGCGGCAGCTGCCGGTTCCACCGTCATCGCGGTTTCCTCATCCCTCCCCAGTTTCCACTTCCCCACACTCGAGGAACTCCGCGATCCGCCCCGTTACGGTCCGCACCTGCTCCCGTGTGATGCCGACAAACATCGGCAGAGAGAGTGATATCTCCGCCAGCTCTTCTGCGATTGGAAACCCGCCCTTGCCGAAACCGAGTCCCCGGTACGCCCTCTGAAGATGCGGTGGCACCGGATAGTGAATCATCGTCTCGATGCCGTGGTCCGCCAGATGATCCTGCAGCCGGTCGCGATGTCGAGTTCGCACAACGTACAGGTGGTAGACATGGCCGATCCCTGGCGCAGTGTGGGGCAGGGTCAATCCCTCCACACCCTCCAGATCCTCCCGATACCACTCCGCCGTCCGGCGCCTCTCCTCGATCCACCGGCCGAGATGCCTGAGCTTGATGGCGAGAATGCCCCCCTGGATCTCGTCCAGCCGCGAGTTGACGCCGATCACCTCGTTGAGGTTTTTCTTGTCCGAGCCGTAGTTGCGCATCACACGCACATGATCGGCCAGCGCACTATCGTCGGTGGTCACTGCCCCGGCATCGCCCAACGCCCCGAGGATCTTCGTAGGGTAGAAGCTGGTGGCGTTGATGCGACCGAGGCTGCCCGTCGGCCTGCCCCGGCACTCGGCCCCCTGAGCCTGCGCATTGTCCTCGACAACGAAGAGGCTGTGCCGGTCGGCAACCTCGGCGATGGCATCAATATCGCAAGCCTGGCCGAAGAGGTGCACCGGGAGGACAGCCCTGGTGCGGGAGGTGACGGCCTCCTCGATGCGGGCGGGATCGATATTGAAGGTGCGCGGGTCCGGTTCGACCGGGACCACTTCCGCACCCGTACGGGACACTGCGAGCCAGGTGGCGATATAGGTGTTCGAAGGCACGATGACCTCGGCGCCCTCGCCGATTCCCAACGCCTCCAAGGCCAGGTACACGGCGTCGAACCCGTTCGCCACGCCGACGCAGTATCGGGTACCGCTGAAGCGGGCGTACGCCTCCTCGAACTCCCCCACCCCCTTCCCCAGGATGAAACTCCCCGAGTCGTAAAAGGACTCGAAGTATCGGGTTATCTCGTCCCTCAGGCGCTCGTGGAGATCATCCAGGGAAAGAAACGGAACCCGGGTCACGAGTTGCCTGTCTCCGGTTTGTCACTTGGAGAACTATCGTTCTCGGCTCCACGGATGACGAAACCCGGCCTTCCCTTGACCTCTTCATGGATCCGCCAGATGTACTCCGCCACGATCCCAATGCTCAACAGGATCAATCCGTTGAACATCGTCATGACCACCATGGTCGTGGCCCAGCCGTTGGTCGCCAGCCCGAAGAGCGTGGTGTCGGTGAACAGCCTGGCCCAGACGATGAGGAGAACCAGGAACAGACAGGTAACGAAGATGCCCAGCCCGAGCACTGTGATCAGGCGCAGCGGGTATGAAGATGACCCGAAGAACGTTGCGGCGGCCAGCCGGATCTTCTTGCGCAGTGTCCACCGCGAGGCTCCCGGCCTCCCGGGTCGATCATAGCCGAGGAATACCGGCGAAAATCCCAGGCGCAGGACTTCCAGAACCGGGGTGGTGTTGATCGGATGGATCCTCGAGTTGAGGATGTCGATCACCTCCCGATCGGCGAGGAAACGGTCGGATCCCCCCGGCGGGAAAGCAACTTCCGAGAAGTGGTTCATGATCGCCCAGTAGAGCTTGGAAAAAAAGTCGTTGAGTCGACCGTCATCTCTGGTGCGGCGATGGGCGACCACGACCTTGTGTCCCTTCTCCCACATTCTGTACATCTCGACGATCACGCTCGGCGGGCACTGGTGGTCGTCCGGTACCGACGCAGCGCAGGCGCCACGGGCCACCGACAAGCCGGCGAAGAGCGAGTAGGGGCTGCTGTAGTTCCTGCTCAACTTGCAAGTAAGAACTCGAACGTCCTCCCCGGAGATCTTCCTAGCCAGCTCGAAAGACCGATCGGTGGACCCGTCATCCACGATGATGAGCTCGAACGGAATCTGTTCGGCCTCCATCGAGCGGACAATTTCATCGACGGCCGGTCGCAGCCGCTGCTCACTCTGATACGAGAGCAGAATGATCGACAACAGCCTGGACGTCTCTTCAGACCGCGGCAGGACATTGGCAGGCATCAGCTCTCCTTCCTCTTCAAGAAGACCGACGAAAAGTAGAAGTTCCATAGCGCCGTAATAGGAAGCACCAGCAGCGGCAGGATCCAGTTCTCACAGGTCAGCACCGCCCGGTAGATCTTGAGCAACACGACCCCGACGCTCATCGACGAAAGGTAGACACCAAAGTACAGCGCCATTCTCTCGAAGGACAGGGCGCTTTGAAACGTGAAAACGCTGTTCAACACGTACGACAGGTTGATCGCTATGAAGTACACGCAGACGTAGGTCAAGATCAAGGGTGTGTGGAGGTACTTCAGCAGAACGATGTTCGTCCCTGTTGATACAACGGTGACGATCGCGCCAACAAGCGAGAAGTGCGGCAGGCGCCTGAGCCGTGCCCCGATCGAAGAACTAGCCCGCATATCTCAGCATCTCTCCTAGCCCGACGGGTTTCTCATACCGCGGAAGTCGTCGAGACTGCGAATGTAGTCCTCGGCAGAGTAATCGGTCGACTCGAACGCGATCTGCACGGCCGAAGCCGTGTATTTCATGGTGCGCCAGCACAATGGCGGCAGGTACAGACCCCGGCAGGGGGTGTCGAGAACAAACTCCTCGGACGCCCCACCCACCAGCTCCGTCGAGACGACGATCTTCCCGCTGACCGCCACGAGAACCGTGTTGGTCCGATAATGGGCGTGGCCGCCCCTGGTCACATCGGGCGGCGTACCGTAGGTCCAGAACACCCTCCTCACCTCGTACGGTATGTCCCTCTGCAGCGCCGCCACTGTGAGGAACCCGATGGAGGCATCCCCAATCGGGACGAACTCGATCACACCGGGTCTCGATAGGTCCACGGAAATCATTTCTCCCTGACCACCCTGGCGGGCACTCCGTAGGCAACCACATCAGGTGGGGTGTCCCTGGTGACCACCGAACCGGCTCCGATCACGCTGTTCCGGCCTATCGTGACACCGTCAACGATCGTGGCACCGGCACCGATCGTCACACCGCTCTCGAGACGGCAGATACCCGCCACGTGGGAGCCCGGGTTCAGGGTCACGAAGTCCTCGAGCACCGTGTGATGTCCGACGCTCGCGTTTCGGTTGACCACCACGAAATCTCCGATCTCTGCGTGAGGGGCGATTGTCGCACCGGGGCCCACGTGGACCCCGTGCCCGAGAGCCATTTCGATAGGAATGCACGCCCGGGGGTGGATGGCATTTGCGTAGCTCTCCGCTTCGACTCCGAATTGCTCCTGAAAAAACCGGAAGATACGCTCTCTGGATCTGCCGATCGAGCCGATGAGGAGGCTGGCTTCGGGGTCCCGCCGCCAATCCTCATGCCGGATCTCACGGGTTGTGACGCCTTGGGTACCGTATCCATAGACGAGGGAGTCGTTCTCCTCGGGCGGGATGTTGCTGACGATGTCAACGGCGATCGGGCAACGATGTATCTGCTCGAGGAGGTCGAGCAGGATGGCAACGGCGTGGTTGCTCTGCCCCAGAATCTGGTAGCGCAACATGGACGGGTCGGGGTCGTTTCTTTCGATTGGCAGAGGTTACCACCGCCCGGGAGGAGCGAGTACACTGCCCGCAGCGACGAAACCGAGAGGATGAAGATGGAGCTCATCGTCAATTTCACGCCCACCGGGATGATTCCGACAAAGGAGATGACCCCACACGTCCCGATCAGCGTCGGCGAGATCGTGGAAGAGGTGCAGCGGGCATTCGAGATCGGCATCACCATGGTCCATCTCCACGCCCGCGACGAGGAGACCGGAGTCCCGACCTACCGCGCCGAGGTCTACGGACCGATCATCGAGGGCATCCGCTCGTTCTCAACCGACCTGGTCCTCTGCGTCTCGCTCAGCGGGCGGAACTTCAAGGAGCTCGAGAAGCGGGCGGAGCCGCTGCAGCTCACCGGGGATCTCAAACCCGACATGGGGAGCCTGACGCTGTCCTCTCTCAACTTTGTCCAACACGCGAGCTTGAATGATCCGGGGATGGTGGTCGCTCTCGCCCGGGAGATGAGGCGCCGGGGGATCGTCGCGGAGCTCGAAGCCTTCGATCTGGGGATGGTCAATTACGCCAGGTACCTCGAGCGCAAGGGTCTGATCGAGCCGCCCCACTACTGCAATCTGCTCCTGGGCAACATCGCCTCGGCCCAGCCGGATCCACTCCACCTCGGCGTGATGGTCCGCGATCTGCCCGCGAACACCCTGTGGAGCGTCGCCGGTCTCAGCGCGGCACAGCTCCCGATGAATGCCATCGCCATCGCCCTCGGCGGCGGGGTGCGAGTCGGCCTCGAGGACAACATCTGGTACGACTCCGGACGCAGCCGACTCGCCGCCAACACCGACCTCCTGCGCCGCGTCCACTCCCTCGCAAACATCCACGAGCGATCGGTCATGAAGCCTACCCAGCTCCGCGACCTCCTGAAGCTCGAGCCCGGAAACGGCCATTACGGCAGGATCTTCCCCGATCCGGCCGCTGACGGCTGAGACGTCGGGTCGCCCTCATGAGACCGGCAGAGACGCCGACGTCGAACTCAACGAATGGAAGCTCCGATCTCTGATCACCTCATTGCATCAGACCGGGGAGAGCGAAGAACCGCGGCGCTCCAGAGGGCCCTCGCGACCGCCGTCTTCGGCACGGCAGTCGCAGGCATCGTGATCGCCTGCCTGACGCTGCGCCTAAATCCCCAGGTTCACGCGCGACCGGCCGATGCGCTTCTACTGATCGCCTACCTTTGCGTGGGCTATGCCGTCATCGGTCTCGTTGTGGGAACGGCAGCTGGGCTCGCTGTGCAGATCATCCTCGCGGCGACCCGTCAGACCCGGTTGGAGGGAGTGGGTCGGAAGATCGAGAGTGCGATGCTCGGGGTCCTCGGGCTCGGTCCTCTGCTCTATGCTGCCTCCCTCCCCGATCTCGGCCTGGCCGGGAGAGCGCTCACGAATCTCATCTTCTCCCCCGGCCTGGCAGGCAAGCTGACCACACTCGGCGCCGTTACCCTGACGCTCGGCGCCGCGGGGTTGGTCCTCCGCCCAGCCCTCAGCACCCTTCGCCAAAGATGTGGCCTCTCCGTGCCTGCATTTCTGGCGCTTGGTCTCTCCGCAGCTCTCGGCCTGGCACTCGTCTGCGCCTTGTTCGGCGCACCACGGGCCACCGCTGAAGAGGCCTCGCCCGAGACTGCCGTCGTTGACGAGCAATTCCCCGCGAGCCCGTTCCTGGACGATGCGCCGTCCGTGGTTCTGTTGTGCATCGACGGGGCGGACCTGGACGACGTGATTTTGCCAATGGTCGATGCGGGTGAGCTGCCCACCTTCGCCCGATTGATGGCCGAGGGAACCTGGGGCGGGCTTGGGACCTTTGCTCCCACCCTGTCACCGGCCATCTGGACGACCCTCGTGACCGGCAAGACGAAGGAGGAGCACGGGATCCACGGCTTCACCGTTTTCCAGCTGCCCGGGCTCCACGCCTCGGTCCTCGAGTTCCCCCTTCACTCCGGCCTCAACTTCCAGCTGATGCCGCTGATCGAGAGACTCCCCGGCATGCCGTCGATCCGACTGCCGTTCAGCAGCGACATGCGTCGGGTTCCGGCGCTGTGGAACATCGCCGGTCGCTACTACACGGTGGGGATCTTCCACTGGCGGACCACCTGGCCGGTGGAAAATATCAACGGTTTCGGTTTGGCGTCGGCGGTGACCCTCGGCGAGACGACCGGCCGCTCGGGAAAGCCGAGGGATGTGTCGCTCTACCACCATCCCCCCGGAGTCTACGAGGGGCTTCCCCCTCCACCCGAGCTCCCAGAAATCGACGCCGTTCGACCCTACCTGAAGCCGGGGATCGATCTTGATCCCGAGGACGAGAGGGTTCAGCTCATCCACTCGTCGATGAGCCGCCACACTGTCCACTATCTGTCGCTCCTGATCCGTCGCCACCAGCCCCGATTCACCGCTGCAGCTTTCTACTCTGTTGACGCGTTCAACCATTATTTCAGCGTCGACCGAACGACCGGCGGACCCTTTGCACCGGCGCTAGAGGAACGATACCGGTTCACTGACACACGGCTCGGAGAGCTGCTCGAGGCGCTGGGCCCCGATGTCAACGTGCTTGTCGTCTCAGATCACGGCTACGACTTCGTCAACAACAACCACACCCACGCGCCGCCCGGCATCTTCTTCGCCCGCGGTCCCGCCTTCCAACCCGGCAGGCGGGTGGTCGGCCTCACGGTCTTCCACGTGGCGCCGCTGGTACTGCACCTGCTCGCCCTGCCTCCGGGTGAGGACATGCCGGCGGTAGCTTCGGGGAGCTATCTCGCGGCACTCGATCCCGCGTGGGCACTGCGAAATTCCGTATCGCCCGTGCCGTCCTGGGGATCGACCGAGCACACCGCCCTCCGGCCGCGATCCAACGGCGAGGAACAGAGGATCCTCGACGAGCTTCGGAGCCTCGGCTACATCGAGTGAACCCCGCATCGTGTGCCAGACACAAGCTCCTACATTAGGTGATTTCAGCAGAATTCTCGATGGAGGGGTCAGGGACACCGTGATCGCCGTTCCTATACGCCTGTACCGCGAATTGTACAAGTATGTACCTGGCACGCATTCGTTTTTTTCGGTAACCGGGTCGACCTTGCCGGGCCTCCAGCTCGGCGGGGCGTTCGCGGACGCGAGCGAGTTGCTCGGGTTCGGGGGCATGGGGCGAGGGTAGCAGCATCACCAATAGGCGGGCTGGGATTGGGCTGTTCAGTTTCGTTTGTTTTATCAGTTTGGTGACCTATACTGAAAGAAACATGACAAGTCTTTAGATGTTATCGAGAACAGCTCCCGTTCCTTAATGGTGCGTTGTAGGTGACTGGCCGATCGTTGATGGGTGTTCAGATCCGGAAGATCCTCGAAGGAGGAGGGGGAAAAGCGATGCCTGTATTGAAGAACCAGTTCGCAAAAGCACTGGCACTAGCACTTGCCATCCTGATCCCGGGAACTTTGATCGCGGAAACCGTGAAGGTTCCCTTTGGCACCCGCGTGTTCATCCAGCTCGATCAGCGCATAACCTCTAAGAAGAAACACAATCGACCCGGGAGCTTCGTTCACGCTCACGTTTGGCGCGATGTCGTGGTGAACGGCAAGACAGTTGTAACCGCCGGAACGCTGGCAATGGTACAGGTCGGGGAAATCAAGGGAGCGAAGGTCGCAGGCATCAAAGGACACGTTCAGCTGAAGGCCCTTCAGGTCCTCTCGGTTGATGGGCAGGATCTGATGCTTACGGGCGGATACGACCAATCTGGCAAAAGCCTAATGGCGCTGTCAATCACGCTCGCCGTTGTGATCTTCGTGCCTCTAATCTTCATCAAAGGTAAACAGGCGAAGCTTGAGTCAGGCACAGTTTTCGATGCCATGGTGTCGCAGCCCACCGAAGTCCAGGTCGAAGGTTCCACACCAGTCAAGATCAGTATCGGGCATATGGCACCGCTCAAAGTAGAGGTGCGATACAAAGAACTTGAGGGGAAGAGTGAGAAAGACATGAAGGTTCTTCCATTACAACTAATGGTTGAAGGAGATGTGATCGACAGCGCACGAGTCGTCAGCGTGAACGAAAGACGAATAGCCCCGATTCCAATCACCGGTTTTGCGGCCAGACCATGTGAGGACGGCTTCATGTGCGTTGATGCGGAGGTGAACATCAAGGCGTTGGGCAAGCACTTCTCCAAGGGCTTCAACCGTTTCACGGTTCAGGTTGGAGAGTTCACTGACGAGGTGATGCTCGACGTTGAGTTGTGACGGTGTCTGGCCCTGGCGCAGGGAGTACCGTTTTCGGGGGCATCAACTAACGGAGTGCGCCTTCCCCCGCTTCCTCTCAGCCTCCCGCTGCACCTTCATGACGGACCGAAGCACTACTGCTCGTCTCGAAGTGGTCCCAATACTGCGATACCATAGCCGCGCAGGGAATCACCAACAATGCCTGACCTCATTGGTCGCACGCTCGGGCACTACCGCATCGTCGAGAAGATCGGCGAGGGCGGCATGGGTGAGGTGTACCGGGCGCACGACGAGCGGCTGGATCGCGATGTGGCGATCAAGGTGTTGCCGGAAGAGGTGGCTGGCGTCCAAGACCGGCTCGAAAGGTTTGAGCGCGAGGCGAAACTCCTCGCCTCACTCAACCATCCAAACATCGCCACCTTGCACGGTCTCGAAAAGGAAGAAGGTCGCGGTTTCCTCGTGATGGAGCTAGTGGAGGGATCAAGCCTCGCTGGTGTCCTCGCGCGTGGAGCCATTCCCGTTGACGAAGCGTTGGAGATCGCCCTCCAGATTGCGAACGCACTCGAGACGGCACACGAGCACGGCATCATCCACCGTGACCTCAAGCCCGCCAACGTCATGGTCGATCCTGACGGCGGGGTAAAGGTGCTGGACTTCGGCCTCGCCAAGGCATTCGATCCTGAGGCCTCAAGCCCACAGAGTCCGGAGTCAATCGCCGAGTCACCCACCCTCACGGCAGAGATGACACGTGCCGGCACGTTGCTCGGCACTGCGGCTTACATGAGCCCCGAGCAGGCTCGTGGGAAGGCGGTGGACAAAAGAGCGGACATCTGGGCTTTCGGGTGCGTTCTTTGGGAGGTGCTCACCGGCACTCGTGCGTTTGCCGGCACGACATCAACCGAAACCCTGGCTGCGATCATCAAGGACGACCTTGATTGGGACGTACTACCGGCTGAGACGCCGGCCCCGGTCCGCCGATTGCTCCGTCGATGCCTCACAAAAGACCCACGTGACCGGCTTCATGACATCGCCGACGCTCGTATCGTGTTGCAGTCCCTGTCGAGCGATGAATACTCCATGGATGAGACGGCAGCCTCCGCTCCGAACCCCAAGGGTTGGCGTATCTGGCTGCCATGGGGCGTGGCCGCTACTCTTGCAGTGGCGTTCATCGCCGCTACGATGAGCGGACTTCTGTCAGATAGACAGCACGTCGCATCGTCCCAGGTTTTCCGGGCCACAATCGAACTGCCAACCGGCTCCAAAATCACCGAGTGGTCAATCGGGCGGTGGAGTGGGCCAATGAGGAACGAACTGGCTCTTTCCCCCGACGGCCGCACCCTTGTTTTTGGTGCAGCCACTGGGGACGATCCTTCCACGTCGCGGTTATTTCGAAGACCCATGGACCGGGCCGAAGCAGCACTAATTCCCGGCACCGAAGGGGCGAGCGGACCGTTTTTTTCGCCTGACGGAAGATGGATTGCGTTTTGGGTCGGAGGGGTACTCAAGAAGATCTCCCTCGACGGTGGTCTGCCGATCACGCTCGCGGAGTACCGCGACTATTCCGGTCTTTTCCCTCACATGGGGGGTAGCTGGAGTCTGGACGGCACCATTTTCATCGGAACTCATCTGGATGGCATTCAGACGGTAGCCGCAGACGGAGGCGAACTCGAACCACTGACGGTGCCCGATAGGACGAAAGAGTATGGTCACCGGCTGCCGCAAATCCTGCCGGGAGGACGGGCAGTGCTCTTCACCGTAGCCAACGATTACCTTGGCGATGGGGGGCACATCGAGGTGGTCTCCCTCGATACGTTGGAGCGGCGGATCGTGATCGACCCGGGCCTCGACGGTCGTTTTTTACCCACCGGTCATCTCCTCTTCCTTCGACGGGGGACGTTGATGGCAATTCGCTTCGATCCTGATCGGTTGGAGCTCACCGGCCGCCCGGTTCCTGTACTCGAGGGAGTGACTCATATGGCCAACGCCCGAGCTGGATGGGCGAATCCAGGTGCGGGCTTGTTCGCGGTTTCGGACAATGGCACGTTGGTTTTTGCACCTGGTGGCATGATCCCAGACGCAAAAAAGCGGGTCGTCTGGGTGAATCGGAATGGTGAAATCGAGCCCATACCAGCTCTTTCAGGGGAGTGGTTTGGAGGGCCCCGGGTCTCTCCCGATGGCCGATGGATTGCATTCACAATTACGGGGGTGGATAGCTCCCTGTGGGTGCATGATCTGGTTCGAGAGACCACTACGAAGCTCACCACCCAAGGACGCGTAAATAATTTGTCGTGGATGCCGGACGGTGAACGGATTGTCTTCGGCTGCTCAAAGGGAGGAGTGGCTAATCTCTATTGGAAATCGAAGCTAGGGAATGAGCCAATGGAGCAACTCAGTGATTCAGAATACCTCCAGCAACCCGGCTCGTGGTCACCTGACGGTCGATACCTCGCCTATGTTCTCTGGCCACGGGCCGAGGAGCACGAGATTTGGCTTCTCGACATAGAAAGCCGCGAAACGGCGCCATTCCTCGACAACGAGTATAGGAACACGTTCCCGGACTTTTCCCCAGACGGCGGGTGGCTCGCCTACACATCAGGCGAGTCAGGTAGGTCAGAGGTCTGGGTGACTTCGTTTCCCGGTCGTGAGAAACGCATTCAGGTCTCGAATGAAGGTGGGAATGCGTCCGCCTGGTCACCAGACGGGAAAGAAATTTACTATCTCTTCAGGGGTCGGCTAATGGTTGTAGAGGTGACTCCTGGACCGGAGCTGACCCTTGGAAAACCGCGACCTCTTTGTGAGGTACCACAGGGGACAACGGGACGGGGTCCACTGAGGAGATACGACATTTCTCGGGACGGCTCCAGGTTCATCTTTTTGGCAGATGCTGAAGTAGAGGCGAAACCACAACCTGTACGCCAGCTACAGGTCGTTTTCAACTGGTTCGAGGAGCTGAAGCGTCTCGCGCCGCCGGACTGACGGTGATCGGCACCACCCTCTCCGCGGTGCACTCCTGGTGCACTTGAACTCAACAAACGGCGTTGTTGGGCAACTGCGTGCCTCTGTCGATATCCATATACGCCCTGTACCCGCCCTGAGGACCCCGGGGTGGGGGTTTTCGGATTAGGCAGGGATATCGATATCGGGCTCAGTGCGCCGTGACCGGGGGGGCCCCGTCCACCAGAGTCCGTCAAACGACAATTCAAGGGTGTGTTCTCTGAGACCAGGGTGAGACCACAGAAAAAGCACGCCAAAGGCGTGCTCTCTAAGTACTTGATTTAAATGGCGCGCCGAAAGGGACTCGAACCCCCAACCTTCTGGTCCGTAGCCAGATGCTCTATCCAATTGAGCTATCGGCGCAGCACAAGGGAAGCGTATTCTGCCACACGGCAAATCTTGACGCAAGCCCGGAGACGAATTCGGAATTCGGAATTCGGAATTCGGAATGCCGCTCGCCCTTCCGAATCGCGATCACGGGACCAGAGAACCCAAGGGACTCCTATGTCATCAGAATGCAGGGCAGAGGGCGGGCTGTTGAATCAACAATACTGGGCGAAGGGTTTCTGATGAGGCAATGAATTACTGGGGAAAAGACCGGGTGGATTGCGAGGGTCCGGGGGGATCGCCCGACCCCTCCCGCTTCGCTATCAGTTTCTCTGTGACCTTATTGCCGAGCACTTTTTCCGATTCTCCTGTCCGCGTCGCCGCGACGCGGACAGGAGAATCGGAACTGGAACAACCGGCTGGGTGGCACGTAGTATGCTCCGACACCGAAAAGGGGAGGCGCAGTGGACGCGATACTCGACATACAGCATCTGAGCAAGCGCTATGGGGACCACGTGGCGGTGGACGACCTGAGTTTTTCGGTCCCGCGGGGCTCGGTCTTCGGTCTGCTGGGACCAAACGGGGCCGGCAAGACCACCACCATCCGCATGGTGATGCGGATCATTGCCTCGGACTCGGGCACAGTGCTGCTCGACGGTGAGCCGGTGGACGACGACCGGCGGCGGATCATCGGCTACCTGCCCGAGGAGCGGGGGCTCTACAAGAAGATGAAGGTGCTCGAGCACCTGGTCTTTTTGGGCACGATCCGCGGGCTCAGACCGGGGGAGGCGAAGAAACGCGCCTCAGCCTGGCTCGACCGCTTCGACCTCAACGAGTGGGCGACCCACAAGGTCGAGGATCTGTCGAAGGGAATGCAGCAGAAGCTCCAGTTCATCGGCACCATCCTCCATCGCCCGCAGCTCTTGATCCTCGACGAGCCCTTCTCCGGTCTCGACCCCATCAACACCCGCCAGCTCAAGGACCTCATGCTGGAGATGAGGGACGAGGGGGTGACCATCGTGCTCTCAACCCACGTGCTGCCACAGGTTGACGAAATGTGCTCCGAGATCTGCCTCATCAACCGCGCGCGGCCGATCCTGGCCGGTTCGCTGGAAAAGATCCGCGCCGACTTCGGCGGCAACACCTGGCGGGTGAGGTCGAATCTCGAGGAAGCTGATCTCCGCGCCCTGCCCGGCGTAGTCTCGGTGCATCCGCTGCGCGATGAACTCCTGGTCGAACTCGACGACGGCGGCGAACCGCAAGAACTGCTGCGTGCCCTGGTTGACCGCAGCCAGGTGGAGTCCTTCACACGCTTCATCCCCGACCTCGAGAACATCTTCATCCGCGCCGTGGAGGAGGACCGCGACCATGTTGAATAGAATCCTCGCAATCATCCGTCGCGAGTACCTGGAGCGGGTCCGCACCAAGGCGTTTTGGATCTCAACCCTGCTCGTGCCATTCTTCCTGGGAGCCGTCATGATTCTCCCCGCCTATCTCGCCGCGCGGGGAGGGGGCGAGTTCTCGGTCGCCGTGGTCGATCTCTCGGGCCGGTTCTTCGATCCGATTCGAGACGAAATCGATCGCCTCCTCGCCGGTGACGACGAAAAGCTCAGTGTGACCTTGGTTCGTCAGGACCCGGGCCCAGACCCCGTGGCAACCCGTGAACGGCTCAAAAACGAGGTCCAAAACAAGCGTTTCGACGGTGTGCTGGTGATCCCCGCCACCATGCCCGACGAGGGCCAACCCGAGTATGTGGCGCCCAACGTGGCCGCTTTCAAGCTTCTCAACGTGCTCGAACGATCGGTCAACAGCGTCATGGTCGCCGACCGTCTAACCGGGGCTGGGCTCGACCCGGACCAGGTCCGTGAGCTGACCCACAGGGTGGGCCTCAAGACCCTCAAGCTCGGCAAGGGTGGCGAGGAGACCCGCGACCAGGGCCAGAGCTTCATGCTCGCCTACATCTTCGTGATGATCATCTACATGACGGTGCTCATGTATGGCATCTACGTCATGCGTGGGGTGCTCGAGGAGAAGAGCTCGCACGTTGTCGAGGTCATCATCTCCACCGTCAAACCCTTCGAGCTGATGCTCGGCAAGATCCTCGGCATCGGAGCAGTGGGGCTCACCCAGTTTCTGATCTGGTCGGTGCTGATGGCGGCCGTCTCTGCGCCGGGAATGGTGTCCGCGATGGGCATGGGCGACATTGGGCTACCCACCATTCCGGTCCAACTACTGGTCTTTTTCGTCGTCTACTTCGTGCTCGGTTTTCTGCTCTACGGAACGTTGTACGCCGGTGTCGGCGCCGCCTTCGACACCGAGCAGGAGGCACAGAACTTCCAGGGTCTGGTGACCATGCTCCTAATCGTGCCGATGGTGCTGATGATTCAGATCATCAACCAACCCGACGGCACCCTGGCGGTGGTGCTATCGCTGTTCCCCTTCTTTACTCCGATGCTGATGTTCCTGCGCCTGACGCTGGTACCGGTGCCGGCCTGGCAGGTGGCGGCTTCGGTGGTGCTCATGGTGGCTGCGATCCTTGCCTGCACCTGGATCGTGGCCAAGATCTACCGGGTCGGGATCCTGATGCACGGTTCGAAGCCGAAGCTGAAGGACCTGGTGAGGTGGGTGAGAGAGGCGTAGCCTCTGAATTAGGAGTTAGGAATTAGGAATTAGGAATGTCGCACACCCACCCCTCAGGATCATGGGCGGAGGGTGTGAATTCCTAATTCCTCATTCCTCATTCCTAATTCGTCTGGGGTTCCGCAAGGAACGCCAGGCCTTTGTCCGCTTCGGCGTCCATGATGACCTGCAGGAGCAGTCCGTCAGCCGCGTCGGCGACCCGGATCACCCGCACCACGCCCTCCATGTCGGCATACTCGGGAGTGACCTCGGCCAGACAGTTGGCGGCGCCCTTGAGGAAGTCCTCGTTCCACACCACTTCCGGGTCATCCGGGTAGAGCGGTAGGTAATTGATGCCCGACTCCACCAGGTCGTTGAAGAAGTGGGTGCCGAAGCTGACGTCGGGGAGGTAGGAGCCCTTCTTGCGGGCGATCTCCACCAGGATCGAGGTATGGCAGATATCGGCGTAGGTCACCGGCACCCCGAGCTTTATATCGCCGCGGCTACCCCAGCGGCCCGGACCCATGAGCAGGAACTTCTTTTTCGGTAGGGCATTGTTGACCGCCCCCACGGCGCGCGCGACGCGCAGCATCTGCTCGCGCGTCTCGAGGGCCTCGTAATCTCTCGGATCGACGAGAACCACGTACTCGAGGTCCTTCTCCTGGCCCATCTGGACGTAGCGGTGGGCCGAGAAGACCTTGCTCTCCTCCGGCACGTCTACGGGCACCTCGATCCGCTGCGCTGACGATCCCCGGCTGAGGGCCCGGCACTGGAGCATGAAGAAGTTTTCGCCGTCATGGGCGAACTCCACGTCCACCGGCTCGCCGAGCCCCTCCTCGAGAAGGTCAAGCATGCTTTTGAGCTCGTGCGGGAAGCCCGAGCGCAGCAGGCCGTCGAAGGTGACCACCAGCTCCTCGGGCTCGAGCTGCGCCATCACGCCCACCATGGGTAGGATCTGGCGGTCGCGATAGATCGAGAAGATGCGGTTCATGCCCGGAATCTTGCGTCCGACCCGCCCCATGAACTCGGCCAGAGGCAACGACTCGAACTGACTCTCCCGAAGATCGACCACATCGACATCGTGCTGCGAGTAGCGGTAGACCTCGTCCGGCTGTTGCACCGCGCGCAGGGTGGGCTGCTCGAGCGCCACCAGCACCGGGTAGTCGGTGACCGTACGGTCGACGGCGCGGGTGCCGAGGCCGAGCACCAGCCGCGCCATGCCGTCGGTGTGGCGAATGCGCGGCGACCACCTCATCTCGCAGCGCGAGAAGGCAACGCCGGCGAAGACCGGGCAGAGCATGCCTCCGACCTCACGCCCCACCACCTCCTGGATGAGGATGCCCATCTGTTCCTGGAAGTCGATGAGGCCGCGCTCGCGCCGGTACTCGATGGGGTCGGGGTGGAAGATCGAGGCATAGACCTCGGCGATGGCGTCTTCGAGGGCCGCCAACCGCATCTCGATGGTGCCCTGGTTGGGAATGAAGAGGCTCTTGTACTTGCCCGAAAAGGCGTGACCGATGCGATCCTCGAGCAGGCTCGAGGAACGGACCACCAGCGGCACCTCACCGATCTGGTAGAGAAGCTCCTCGAGCCCCTTG
>Ga0164313_10001225_pt1 | contig 22564 bp, 19 predicted proteins | sample GuaBasSedimGuay4_FD_113735 | JGI IMG/M metagenome (GOLD analysis project Ga0164313, IMG submission 113735) | Subseafloor sediment microbial communities from Guaymas Basin, Gulf of California, Mexico - Guay4, Core 4569-4, 0-3 cm | ecosystem: Environmental > Aquatic > Marine > Hydrothermal vents... | reverse complement strand
CCCTCGATCGTGAGATGGTCTTCCTCTCCTGAGCTGAGGCGGAAGCGCCGAAGAGACCCGCGGCCGCCGCACCCGAGCCGATCTTGAAGAAATCTCGCCGATTGACCGTGCCATGTCGATTGTCACTCATCATTCGCCTCCAAGCGCGTGTTCGAGCAGATCTCCCGCTGAATCGCCACCGACCTCGCCCACCACCGCTGCGATCAACTCGCCACGACGACCGATGGTCATGACCGGACTGTTTGCGCCACCTGACACGGCGCCCTTCAACAGACCTTCAGCGCGGGCGGCAGCCTCACCATCCGGATATCGGACGACCACCACGTGTGCCTGTCCACCATCGAGATCGTACTTCCCGACGACCGCCTCGGTTTCGTTCCCGAGATCAAAGGGGTTGTCCGGTCCGACCCAAATGTGGGCGTTGAGGATCTGTGGACTACGGAGAAAACACACCGACTGAGGTTCGAGACCGCTCAGCGGGAGCCGTTGGGGCAACTCCGGAGGCTCTCCGGTGACGGTCAATCCATCGGCCACCGCGGCGCCGAGGGCGATCACCGCCTCCGGCGAGACCGCATCGGCGGCGTAGATCGATCCGTACCAGTTGCCTTTCCAGAACGACAGCCAACCGAGCCTGAAGACGGCCCCCTGACCCACATCCACATTCTCGCCGTTGCGATCGTGACTGTAGACCCCGAAGGCATCCGCGGCTGAAGGCATCTCGAAGAGATCAACGACGAGCTCTCCGCCACCCGTCGGTCCCACGTATCGACGCGACACACAACGCTGCATCCCATACGCAAGGAAGACCTCGGCGTGTCCGTCGATATAGGCGAATATCGACTCGGTGTCGTAATTCGAGACCGCTCCATCGGCGGTCCACCCGACAAGTTCATCGGCGAGCGGCTGGTGAGTCACCTCGGGACCTCCCTCTTCGGGCGCCGGCGCACATCCGATCATGAGCGATGCGGCAATCAATCCGGCTGACAACCAACGAAAAACCAACTGATCCTCCCGAGTCCTCGCACTCTGAGTATACGCGCCGGGAGATTGTCCGAACTAGGAGGCTGCACCTATCGGGTTCGGCAAGAGAACTCTACATCGCGAGGGTCGCGTAGCCTTCCAGGATCGGTGTAGGATGGCGTAGTGAGCCAGACAGCCGCCCGATACCAACGAAGCTTCAACCGTTTCGAACTCAAGTACGTCATCCCACACACGGAGGCGCTTGATTTCGTGGAGGGTCTGGGGGAGCTTCTGATTCGGGATCCCCACACCGGCCCCGAAGGCGTCTACAGAATCAGTTCCACCTACTACGACTCCGACGATTGGGTGTGCTTCTGGGAGAAAGTCGATGGCCTCAAGATTCGGCGAAAACTGCGGGTTCGCCGCTACGAGGACGTGGACGACGGCCATGGCCAGATAGAGATCAAGCAACGGGTCGACAAGACCGTTCAGAAACGCCGGATCCGGCTGCCGCTCGAGACCATCTTCGATATTCTACCCTCGCCTTCTGCGAAGGCCCGAAACGATCCGGGCGACCTGGCCGAGGACCCGGTGATCGCCGAGGCGCTATGGCTGGTTGCGGCCTGCAACCTGCGCCCGAAGATCAACATCCGCTATCAACGCCGCGCATACCAGGCGGTCCACGATCCTGGCCTCCGCATCACCATCGACACGCGGCTCACCTGCCGTCTTCACGACCTAGACTGGATCGGTAACCCGGACGGGGAGACGTTCTTTCTTCCCGCCGACATCTCTGTCCTCGAAATCAAGTTCAACCACTCCGTTCCCCTCTGGCTGACCACATGGGTCGCCCACTTCGAATGCGAACTCCGCAGGCTCTCCAAGTACTGCGCCGGAATCGACAATTTGATCTTCGGGGAAAGCGTCCTGTAGGGCGAAAGGAAGGCGTCATGGATCAGTTCATCGAGCAGCTCGTTCAAGGGCCCACCGAGATCGCCAACTACTTCACCATGTGGGAGCTGCTGGTAGCCCTGAGCCTCAGTTTCGCCCTGTGTACGATCGTCGCCTACGTCTACCGGGCCACCCACCAGGGGGTGTCCTACTCCCAGTCATTCACTGCGACCACGGTGATCCTGGGTGTGACGGTCGCCGTGATCATGCTCATCATCGGGTCGAACATTGCCCGGGCATTCACGCTGGTAGGGGCGCTCTCCATCGTGCGGTTCCGCAACGCCGTCAAGGAGACCCGCGACGTGGGATTCATCTTTCTGGTGATGGCCATCGGCATGGCCTGCGGCACCCGCTTCTACGACACCGCGGTCATCTTCACGCTGGTCGTCTGCGCCATGATCTACGCCATGTACGCTCTCAAGATGTTCGCCAACCCGATGGGCCAGCGGATCCTCAGAGTCCACCTCCCCGAGGGCCTTGACCCTCACACCGGCTTTGACGACATCTTCTACACATCTCTGAAGTCGCACACCCTGCTGAGCGTGGAAAGCGTTCGCCAGGGCGTGTTCCTCGAGGCGGTATACAGCGTGGTGCTCAAGAAGGGCGCCTCGGAGCGCGAGTTCATCGACGAGATCCGCAAGGCCAACGGAAACGCGAAGGTGGCGTTGACCCACGCCGAGAACGTGAACATATAGCCCCCCATGTGCGAGACGGCGCCTCCCTCCCAGCACGGGATCCGACGGTGGTTCTACCGAAACGAACGACGTCTGATCGTCGTGTGGCTGGTGTTTCTGCTGACCCTCAATCTACTCCCCTTCGGTTGGCTCTACGCCAACCGGGCCTGGGGACTGGAAGAGCAGATGATCCGCGGCTATCGCCAGAACTGGGTGAGGCAGGTTCGGCGGGCCGAGGTGCTGGGGCTGGAGTCGAGGGAGGCTGAACGGGAAAAGCTCGAAGAGCTGCTCAACGAAATGGGTGCGCGGCAGCTCCGGTCGGTCGTAGGGCGCCTCCGCCAGGAGGTCCTCAAACGACTGGCCCTCCTCAGGCTGGAGTTGGGGGACGAGCAAGGCGCCGAGGCGGCCGCTCGCGAAATGACGGAGGTCGATGCCAGGGATTACAGAGGTTGGGCGGCCCTCGGAGAGGCGTTGTGGGCCCAGGGGTTGCGAACGGAGGCGATCGAGACCGACGGCCGCGCACTGGCCATCAACCCCAACGTCGAGGCGGCAGTGGCTCGGTTGGTGGAATATCGGTTGTTGAACGGCGAACCGGGCGCGGCCGTGGACGCGTTCGCCGCCTACAAAGAGGCGCTCTGGGCCACCAGGGTCTTTCTCGGTTTCACCGATGAATGGCCGCGAATCCGGGCGTCAAACCGAATCTCGATTCCAGTGACGGTGGATGGGGAGCCCCACGTTTGGAGGCTGCCCCCGGCCCATCTCCGCGGATCAGGTGCGTCGCGGTTCCGAGAGATGGAACGAATCGACGGTCTGCGGCTTGTGGTGGCGGATGAGGCGCCCCTGGGCGTGGTCGTCGGAACGCTCCGGATGATCCCGATGGGAGAATCCCTGGCGCCGCCGCCCACTCCGGTGTTGGATGTCCGGCCTTCTGCTGATTGGGAACCCGCGGATGTGGATAGCGACCCACTCCCCGGGCTGTGGATGTCCACCGAGAGCTGGAAGGGGTGGCGGGGTCCGGTGGAGATCGAGCATCCCGACGAGGTCGGTGTCGTGGAGCTGGAGATCGAGATCTCCAAACCGGTGAGCCTCGGGCTCGCGGAAAACCTCGGGAGGGCGCTGAATGAGCTCGGACGGGAAGACGAGGCGGACGGATTCCTGTCCGGGGTGCACATCTCGTCGAAACCCGTTTCCATTGCCGTAGCGGGCCATGTTCGACGAGCCGCGGACGACGATCCGCCGATGATGCCGGCGCTCGTTAAGGAACTGCCCCGCATTGCGGCCGACAACGACGCTCTGGTACTGACCGGCGATGTGGTCTGGGAGGGAACCCCAGCCCGATGGGATCGGTTTGACGAACTCATCAGGGAACCCTCAACCATCCCTGTGTGGATCGCGCCCGGAAACCACGATCTTCACGATGGTCGTCCCGGTGCTGCACGAACCCGCATGGAGAAAAGGTTCGGTCCCACCTGGTTCTCCCAAAGGCTGGGAAGCACCCAGCTTCTGGTTCTGGACACCGAGCAGCACCCGGGCGACATCCGTGGGAAGCAGCTGGATTTCGCCTTAGAGGAGGTTGAACGCGCCGCGGCCGATCCCTCTATCGAGAATATGGTGGTATGCCTCCACCGGGCGCTTTGGTTTCTCGCGGACGACACGTTCGCGCCCATCGTGGAGCGGGCAAACGCATCGTCGCGGCCAGGCGCAGGGAACGCCCGAGAGTTCACGACTCGGTTGATGCCCCGGTTGGAGGACTTCGCGGCGAAAAGGATGGTGGTGATGGTCGCGGGCGACGTGGGAACGAGACTACCACTCGTCTTCCACCGGGCGGGGAATCTCATCCGGGTGGCGAGCGGCAACCGCGGCCAGGACCCGCCGGCGTGGTGGAACCACTATCTGAGGGTTCGGTTCGCCGATGAAGGTGTCATTCTCGATTCCGTTGCGCTGGGAGGGCGTCCTCTCGGACCGGTGGAACAGTACACGGTCGAATTCTGGGAGCGCCACCCCGGAAAACTCAAGTTCAAACAGAAGGAAAATCTGTGATCGCCCGGTTGTGGAGGAGGCTCCGGCAGCTTCGACTGAGGACCGTGGTGCTGGTTACCGCGATCCCGGGACTCCTGCTTCCTTTCTTCTTTTTCCGGTCTTTGACGGAGTTCAGCGCCATTGCCGTGGGATTCCCCTCCGATGTTCAGCGGGTCGTCGAGAACGAAGACGGGGTTTGGAAACTCTGGTTTGGCAAGGTGGCCCATGTGAGGCAGCTCATCAAGGTGAGTCGGGTGGCGGAACGAGTCCCGACGGAGCGGCTGTGGGCGAACGACGAGATCCATCTCCATGTACCCGGCACGAGCTGGGATGCCCTTTTGGAAGACTTGCCGGTGAGCGGCGAAAGCTACCAACCGATCCGGATTCTGAACAGAGAACGATGGCGGAAAGCGAAACTCAGGATCCGGGGCAACTCGGGGTTCCACTGGCTCTTCGAGAAGCGATCCCTGAAGATCAAGACCTCCAAGAAGAATCTCATGCGGGGATACCGGCGAATGAATCTGACCGTGAAATATCCCTACGTTGAATCACTGGCCCACGAGGTGGCACTGGATTGGGGGCTCCTTGCTCCGGAGAGTTCTCCCGTGCGGGTATTCGTGGACGGGAAGCTCTATGGAACAATGCGCTTCCTGGAGGAGGTAGACGAGAGCTTTCTCAGGCGCCACGGCCTCATGCCGGGTGACATCTTCAAGGGCGAGGGTTCACCTTTTACCAACGAGTGGCATTGGGGCCTTCCGGTGGGCTTCCTGCTTCGGGACCCCTGGGTCTGGCCGAAGAGCGCCCGGGACAACACCCTCGACGAGTCGGATCGCGAGGAGATGGTGGAGATGGCGCGGGCCCTGGGAACACCGGGGCGAGAAGGCATCCTCAAGCTTAATCGTTTGTTCAACCGCGACGTCGTGGTCCGAAACGTGGCGTACCATCTTTTCCTCAACGAGCACCACGCCGTAGACGGCAACAACCTCAAGTTCTACGTGGATCCGTTGGACGGGAAGATCGAGCCGATTGTCTGGGACCCCTACATAGGTTCCAACGAGTTGATCTTCTCAGGCGACCCCTCTCCCGCTTATCCGGTGGTCAACTCCGTGTTTCACAAGATGGCGAGTGACCCGCGGCTCATGAACGAGGTATTTCGGTTTTTTTATGACCGACTGAACAACCTGAATGGACTCAAACGAAGAGTCGATGATCTCCGGCGGCATCTCACCGCCAATCAAGGCTCTTTTTCCGTCGAACGGGAGAATCCGTGGTTCCCCATTCGAGGCTGGTTCTTCGATGCCAACGTGAAGGTGCTGATAGGAAACCGGCAGCGCATTCTGGACGGCATCGAGGATGTCCGACTTCAGATGATGAATCACGGGAGCGATCTGGTGCTCGGGTGCCAAGGCCTCGCCGGGGTGGACGTCACGGCTCTGAAGCTGATTCACAATCCCGATCGAGGGCCCATCCTGACCCGGAATCTCGGCGGCGATTCCTCGGCGGACGGGATCATGCCGATGGTGCGCGGCTCCATTCAGACGCGGGATGACGGAACTTGGTTCGTTCCGGATCCGCCTCTTCGGATTCTGCCCGCCTACACCGGGATCAACCGTGTGGTTCCCGTGCCGCTTCCCTATCCGTTCTCGTTGGGGCCCGAAGTAGTGGTGACTGCGGTGGAGGCACACAACGCCATCACTGGAACACCCGTCGAGACGGTGATGGCAACGACCTGGCCGGCCGTGCACGACGAGGTGATCCACCCCTGGCGCCTTCCCCAAATCCCGAAACCGGCCACCCGAACGCTCGAGCCGCCGGTTGTTCGAATCACCTCGGAGCTCGTGATCGGCGAGCACGAAACCCTGGTGATTCAGCCCGGTACTCGGGTGCTCCTGGCGCCGGGGGTGAATGTCCGCGTTCTGGGCAAGATCCTGGCCGAAGGGACGCCCGAAAAACCCATCGTCTTCGAAGCCCTGGAGAACGGGAGCCCCTGGGGCTGTCTGGCTCTTCAGGGTGACGGCGCCTCGGGGAGCATTTTCAGCCACGTGCAGTTTTCCGGCGGCAGCCTGGCGCGATTCGGGGCATTGCGGTACCCCGGCATGGTCAACGTTCATCGGGCCAAGAACGTCGTCTTTTCCTCGTGCGAGTTCTCACACAACGCGGTGGGTGACGATGCCCTTCGTGGCGCCGATGCAGGACTCGAGATCCGGGATTGTTGGTTCCACGATGTCAACGCGGACGCCATCGATATGGACTACTCCTCGGGGACGATCTCCGGTTGCACCTTCGAGCGCATGGGCAACGACGCCATCGACCTTATGAACAGCTCTCCGCTCATCGCGGGCAACACGATGGTCGAGAGTGGAGACAAGGGGATCTCAATCGGGGAGCGTTCCAACCCTTTCATCGTGGACAACCGGATCACGCGATGTGCCGTGGGGATACAGATCAAAGATGATTCGGACCCCCTAGTGCTCAACAGCGAGATCACAAGCTGCGGCACCGGTGTGGAGGCCTATCAGAAGAACTGGCGATACGGAATCGGCGGGCAGGGCCGGTTGGTGAACTCGATAGTGACCGATAACGGTATCGATCTGATCGCCCGGGAACAGTCCAGCCTGAGCGTGCGTTCGTCGGTCGTGAGCCTTCTGCCCGAGGAGATCTCCGGTCTCAGATTCGATGCTGTCGTCTCTCTTGGAGAGCCCCGCCCCCTGCCCGAACTTACTTCATGGTCACTTCTCACCGGAGGGCCGGCCGAACCGGGAATCGGGACCACCGGCTCGGGCCGGAACGTGACCCGACGCGAGCTGGTGGTGGATGACGTCTTCCAGGACGGATTCCGGCTGAAGGCCGGCGGTTGGGCTCTCGTGGGTTCGGCGAAGCTCTACGTCGAGGGACATGAGCTCAGGGCGACGCTCCGGAACCGAGCGGTGGTCCTTGAGAAAAACTTCGGTCTGACGGATCTACCGGCAGGTGCCCGGCTTCATCTGCGGGTGGCCGCAACCAGGTCTGCAGAGGTGATGTTGACTGTCTCCATCGACGGCCGGGAACTCACCCGGACCCTTGATCTTGATTCCGGCGAGCAGTCCGTGGTGGTGGATCTGCCGGCGGGTGACCTTGACCGGGTTCGGTTCCGGTCTGAAGATCGAACGACGCTCCGGTTGCGCCGGGCTGCAGTCAGCGTGCCGTGACAGGCGCCGAGTGATGCTTCATTTGGGTGCCACCAAACCCCCATTTGAAGGCGCTTGTCAAGTAGGCAGGGCGGGTTGAGAAGGCTCTGATCAGAGGTTTGCCGCTCGACGAGTCGCCGACGTCAGTGGGCTGGCTCGTCCTCGGTCTCGGTCTTGTCGTCGCCTTCTTCAACCACAGCATCGACCTCACCGGACTCGAAATCCTCGGTGGAGATCTGTTGGGTTTCGGTTGGCACCTCTGCCTCGTCGGCCGGTGCGGATTCTTGTTTGGCGCAGCCGGTCAGACCGGCAAGGGCGATCACGATGGCGAAACAGATGATTGAACGCATGGTTGCTCCTCCGAATGGCATTATCCGTCATTCCGGTTCAGTTGGCGAACAACCGCCGCCACGGCCGGCGCCGGGGGCGAGAGATCGAGTGATCGGGTGTACTCGGCATTGTAACGAACGGCCACTTCCATGAGCGAACTCTCAGCGGCATCCCAGTGCGATTGGAGAATCATCGACAGCGACTCGGTTTCTTCGGCGGCGCCGCGCCGCTTCGCCAAAACCAGCAGGCGAAAGACCCGGTGAACGCTCGCCACTGTCTGCCGAGCCAGACCCATGAGCGGTCCGGTGTCGGTCTCCGTCAGCACCTTTTCGAAGACCGCCGAAGATCTCGGCCAATCCACGTCAGAGCCGAGGTGTCCGGCCTTGATGAGATGATCGAGGAGGTACGCCCGATGCCAATAGGCGCTCACCAACGAGGTCGCGTCGGCTATGGCGAAGACATAGATGACTTTGCGCCAGATCTTTTTGACGATGTATCGCACGACTCCCAGCGGCAGGGCGAGACAGCCATCGAGCGACATCAGCTTCCCGAGGCCACGGCCGAGACGGCGGCGGGCACCATACGCGAGCTCCTGTCTTCGGACCTTCGCGATGGTGGCCGGCATCCGCCGCCGGAAATACGCCTCGAATGCGAGATCGAGGAACGGAATCGGCAGGAGCGCGGTCAGACCGGCGCACGTCGCCTCGGCGTAGATTCGCCAATCGAAGGTTGTGTGGTGGGGCGTGGCGTCTCGGTCCGGCATCGCATATCAGCTTACCGTGGTTGCGATAGCGGCAGTGTCCCGCGTCCGTGCCCGCGTCCGTGCCCGAGCCCGTGATGATCCTCTCCCGCTCCCGCTCCGATTATCCAGCCACCGCGTGTTCCCGAAAAGACTCGAACATGGCGCTCACCGGGGCGTGCCGGGCGCGCTATTGTGCCCGGATCGAACATCCGGGACCGCGGCGCGCTGCGCACAATGGCGACGCCGGGCAACCCTCGCGGCGGAACGCTCCAGTACATCTCTCCCGGCAACAATGAAGGCCGCCGGCGTGCCATCGGCGGGGTCGCAGCCCTTCAATCGTCTCCCTCGCGACCGCGCTGCTCGTGCGACGCTGGGACGCCAGAGGCGGACCAGAAGGCCGGTACTCCGGGACACCGGCCACTGCAGACATCTCCCTCCTCCCGGCGCGTCCCACGATCTCTCGGATACGCGATCCCAGCCGGAGCGAGACTGAAGGTGGGGCGAGCCCCACGTCGCCGCAGGCAGACCAGAAGGCCGGAGCTCCAGGTTGCCGGGACCGTGACCAAACCCGGAAAGACCTGGCCGCGGGTCGTAAACGACCCGCCTACAGTTCCGGTCGCATGTCTGGCACCGCTCCATTTGCGATCGTTCGATGAATTCTGCGTCCATCTGCGTGATCTGCGGGCAGTCTGCGATGGTGCGACGGTCTATCCGCGTCCATCTGTGTCATTTGTGGTCTGCGATGGCTGTCCTCCCGTGCCGCAACCATTTCTCGTTTCAAAGCCTGCGGCTACAAAATCCCAACCCGATGTGCGAAGCACATCAGTTGCAGCGCGTGCCGCCCGGTCCCTTACGAAACCGTCCACGCAGGTCGGGCCTTGACATGGGACCCGGCAGTGCGCGGTGCATGCGTTACACTCCCACCGCCCCAAGGAGGTCTGATGTACGCAGCCGAAATCACAGCCGCGCGCGAGTTGGTCGCCGAGGCCTGCGCCCTCACCCGCCGCGTCCAAAACGAGGTCGTTGCCAACGCCGACTCGCTCACCAAGGGCGATCGTTCACCGGTCACCCTCGCCGATCTGACGGTTCAGGCGGTGATGGGTCACCGTCTCGCCGAGCGCTTCCCCGGGGATGCATTCCTCGCCGAGGAAGACTCTGGTTCGCTCAAGGTCTCCCCCACCATGGCCGAGAAGGTCGGGGCACTCGCCCGAACGGCCATCCCGGAGATGGATGACGGGCAGATCGCCGCCGCTCTCGATCGCGGAAACCACCCCGGCGGAGCCGAGGGCCGCCACTGGGTCCTCGACCCCGTGGATGGGACAAAGGGCTTTCTCCGCGGCCAACAGTACGCCATCGCCCTCGCCCTGGTTAACGAGGGTCGGGTCGTGGTCGGCGCACTGGGCTGTCCGAACCTCCCGGCGCCGAACGAACGCGGCAACGGCGATGGATGGATCTTCCATGCCGCTCGCTCCTGTGGCGCATGGGCGACACCCTGCGGCGGTGGTGAAACCATGGCGGCAATGGTGGATTCGATTACCGACTCGACGCAAGCCGCGTTTTGCGAGTCGGTGGAGGCGGCTCACGCCGCCCACTCGGTGCAGGCCGGGATCGCCCGCCGGCTCGGGATCACCCTGGAGCCCTACCGCATCGATTCGCAGTGCAAATACGCGGTGCTCGCCCGCGGCGAGGCATCGATCTACCTCCGCCTTCCCCGCGACGAGAGCTATCGCGAAAAGGTCTGGGACCACGCCGCCGGCGCCATCGTCATCGAGGAGGCCGGCGGCCGGGTCAGCGACCTCGATGGAAACGCGCTGGATTTCTCCAAGGGTCGCAGGCTCGCCACCGGACGGGGCATCATCGCCACAAACGGGATCCTCCACGACCAGGTTCTAGAAGCGTGTCGCGCCGAGCTTGCCAGGTAGTTCTCCCCAACCGGATCCTCGTCACACCGGAGGCGCAAAAAGAGTCTTGTAGCGCAGGCGTCCCGCCTGCGATGGTGCGATGGCGCCACGGCCGCACAAACCATCGCCCGCGAGACGCGGGCGCTACAAACCGGGCCAACCGCCAGGATGATCCGTCAGGGCAAACCCGTTCATCCGCAGGGTTTTCACTGCGATGGGTCATTCAAAAAGATGTTCTTCGTGTCTGCGTGGTTGCGACGACTCGCGCCTACACCGGCGGCAAGACAGTTCCTGCGTGTTCGAACATCGCGCCTTCGTGATTTCTTCGTGTCTTGGTGTCTTCGTGGTTGCGACGATTTCGCTCCTACACCGGGGGTAAAACCGTCCCGGCGTGCTCGAACATCACCGCGCGTTGCCCAGTCGTACACGCCATACAAGCCGGGGCACCCTTGATGACCTTCTCCTGGAAGACCTCGATGGGCAGGTAGAAGAGCCGATCGACGCCGAGTTCGGTCTGGACGGCGTCGACATCGCGGGCGAAGCGGGCGCCGATGAGCTCGGATTGGGTCGGAGTATTGATGCCCTGGAAGCAGGAGTCGATGACCATGGGCCAGAGGGTGCCGAACCAGATGGATTTCGCACCCGCGGCACGAAACGCACTCACGATCCGTTTCGCATTGGTCCCTCGAACAATGCTGTCGTCGACGATGAAGACATTCTTGTCTTTCACCGAGATGGTGTCGACGCGGAAGTCGAGCATGGCCGCCTCGTCGCGTGCCTCCTGGGTCTCTTCCATGAAAATCCGGCCGCCATAGCGGTACTTTGAGATCGGCGTCGCGTACTGGATTTGGACCGCGCCTCCGTTGAGCTCCTTCTCGAGCTTCTGGGCGAAGGCCTCGGCGCCGGGGATCGGTGAATGCGGGATCGGCACCACGAGATCGATCTCGTCAGCGAGTTCGGGCGCGGTCTCCAGGAGGTGCATGGCCAGCGCCCGGCCGGCGCGCCACCTGAAAGTACGGATCGGATCGCCCATCATCTTCGATTCGACATCGGCGAAATAGATGAGTTCGAAGGCGCACGGGCGTGCTTCCTTTTCCACCAGGACACGTTCGTCGATCTCCATGTTGCGGTCGATGAAGAGTGCGGTTCCGCGAGGAACCTCTTCGTCCACGGTGAACCCGTTCTGCTCGAGGGCAAGGGTCTCAGATGCGATCATGAACGTTTTCTCATCGCCACAGACCCTCGATCCTCGCACCATGGGTCTGAAACCGTGGGGGTCGCGGAAGGCGTAAAGTCCTGACGGGGTCACTGCGACGGCCGAATACGCGCCGGTGACCCGCTTCTGGATCTCAGCGACGGCCTTGAAGAAGATTTCCTTCTCGGGAGCGAGCTGGTCTTCCCGCCGATAGTGTTCGATCCAAAGCGCCAAGACACGCAGGAGCGGCTCGGCGTCACAGTTGGCCGCCAGCGCCTGACCCCGTTTCCCCAGTTCCGTTTCGATCTGTTTGACATTGGTGATGTGACCGTTGTGCGCCAGCGACAGACCCAGAAAGGCGTCGAAGAACGGCTGGGCATTGATGGTGCCGCCGCTGCCAAAGGTCTTGTACCGGGTGTGGGCGATGCCGAGATCACCGTGGAGCTCTCCGAGGGGTTTGAAGATATCGTCGGCGAGGCCTTCTCCCCGCTCGAGCGCGTATCTCCTTCGCACCGGGTCAAAGAGAAAAAGCCCGGCGTAGGCCGGACCACGGTGCTGGAGGAAGTGGGCGCCGTTTCCAATATCGCCGACCACCGATCGTCCGTTGTTTTTGATGACCCCGACGATTCCACACATAAGGCGGCATCCTCCTCGCCGACACTATAACGTGAGTTTTTGAATTATGAATGATGAATTATGAATGATGAATTACATCGCAACCAGTTCGTATGGCGCTTCAGGTCGGGATGCAGCGAAATTCATAATTCATCATTCATAATTCATAATTATTGTGAGTCCTCGCCTTGGTGTTCAATCTCGCCGGTCATGGGCACAAAGCGCACCGGGATCACCGAGCGTTCCTCGACCCCGTCGTCGGTCTTTCTGATGACCATCAGCTGCTGATAGAAATCTCCGAGGGGGATGACCATCCGCGCACCCTCAGCCAACTGATCGACGAGGGGTTCGGGGATGCGATCCGGCGCAGCCGTGACAATGATGGCGGCGAACGGCGCCTCTTCGGGCCATCCACCATAGCCGTCGCCACACCGCACGTGTGCGTTGTCGTAGCCGAGTTCGCCGAGGGTGGCCGCCGCCCGTTCGCAGAGTTTTTGGCGGATCTCGACGGTGAAGACCTCGACTCCCATCTCGGCGAGGATCGCGGCCTGGTAGCCCGACCCGGTGCCGATCTCCAGCACCTTATCGCCGGCCTCGACCTCGAGCAATTCGGACATGAGCGCCACAATGTAGGGCTGCGAGATCGTCTGGTTCTCGCCGATGGGCAGGGGCGAGTCGTTGTAGGCAGCCTCGCGGTAGTCTTCGGGGACGAATCGATGCCGCGGCACCGCCCGCATGGCGGCGAGGACCTCGGGATCCTTGACACCACGAGGTTCGATCTGCTGAAGGACCATCCGCTCTCGCAGATCGGTCCAGTCGGGGCCCTGCGCGGCGCCCGCCTGCGCTCCCCCGTCATCACAGCTGGTCATGATCAAGCCGACGACCACTGCCAATGTGGCGCACAGAAAACCTACTCGTCTGCCGTGACCTGACATCATCGGGCCCCACATTCCTTTGATCCATTCGTCCATGTCCTCTGCAGGCTCCATCGCCTCCGACCCGACGAGCGGCCGTCCGAAGTCATCTTGAGGACTCTCCTGATCATCATGGTAGACCACCTCGTGTGCTGGTGCCATCAACAACGGTTTGTTCTCTTGCAAGGCCCGTACCGCTTGACAGCCGGCCGAGGGCTCCGCACGATGTCAGCATGAAAAAAACAAACGACGACTCGGCTCATCCCTCCGATCAGAATTCCGGGGTCTCACGGCGCGAATTGGTCATCGGCGGCGCTCTGGCGACCGCCGGACTCGCCGCTGCCGGATCCCTCCACGCCGAGGATCCTGAGTTCGACTCGGTGGCCGTCGCCTCGGCCAACGGGATCGAAGCCGTCGGCAGAGCGGTGGCGAAGATGGAGGCCGGCAACCCGGCGGTGGAGGCCGCGGTCCACGGTGTCGCCGTTGTCGAGGACGATCCGGATGACGTGACCGTCGGCTACGGCGGTCTTCCGAACTCCGATGGCGTGGTGCAGCTCGACTCGTGCTGCATGGACGGACCCACCATGCGGGCCGGTGCGGTGGCCGCCCTCGAGGGATTCCGTCACCCGGCCCAGGTCGCCCTGGACGTCATGAAGCGGACAACCCGAGTCCTTCTCGTCGGCGATGGCGCCGCCCGTTTCGCCCGCAGCATCGGCCACAAGGAAGAGAATCTCCTCACCGAGAGGGCGCGCAAGATCTGGCTCTATTGGAAGGCCAATATGTCCGATGTCGATGACTGGCTGGCATTCCCGGGGCAGACCGACGACCCCGATGTGAACTGGTACATCAAGAAGTACGGCGAGGTTCGTCCTACGGGAACCATCAACCTGTGTGCCCGTGATGCATCGGGACAACTCGGTGGGACCACAACCACCTCGGGTCTCTTCTTCAAGATCCCGGGTCGAGTCGGTGATTCCCCGCTCATCGGCGCAGGTCTCTATGTTGACAACGAAGTCGGCGCCGCCGGATCCACCGGTCGTGGAGAATCAGTGATCCAGATCGCCGGCGGCCACACCGTCGTAGAGTTCATGCGCGCCGGGAAGAGTCCCGAGGCGGCGTGTCTCGCAGCGCTGGAACGGATGGTCGGCGCCACCCGCGTCCCCTACCTCCTCGATGGCAAGGGCCGCCCCGCATTCGATGTCAAGTTCTACGCCGTCAACAAGGACGGCGAGACCGGTTCGGCGGCCATTTGGTCCGGCGCGAAATACGCCGTCTGCCGTTCGGGGTCGGCCCCCGTCCACAAGGACTGCGCGTATCTGTACAAGCGGAACTCGAAGTAGTCCCCGTTTCCGCGCCCGTGCCCGACGCCAGCGATAGCGATAGCGATAGCGATAGCGATAGCGAACCGTAACCCGCTCCCGCAGGCTGTCAATACGATTTCGCGCGGGTTCGGTGCCTGGACAATTCGTCGGACGAATTGTGGCGGTGCTCGTCGGACTCCCACCGATCCGGACATGAACACGTCGAGGTCACGCGGACCCGGTGCCTGGCTCTCGTTTTGTCGCGAAACGGTGCCTGGCACCGCTCCCATCGCGTTCCTGAAGTTCCTGAAGGAGCGGACCTCGCCTCCACCGGGCGTACCGGGGCCGCCCCCGGGTCTGCGGGCATATGGCGCCCACCGGGGCGTGCCGTCCTTGGAGTTTTTCTTCGCCCACGCGCTCACGGTCCATTCGCGCTCCGAAAAACTCCAAGGGGGGCAACCCTCGCGGTAGACCGTTCCGGTGCGGCTATTCAAGTTCCGTGGGAGGCCGTCGGCGCTCCATCGGCGTGGTCGCAGTTCTCCCCCTGACCACCGCGCGACCGCGCCGATGGTGCGACGCTGGACCGCCGAAGGTGGGCCAGAAGGCCGGTGCTGCGGGAAGCCGCTCACGCAAAAACCCACCCGGGTACCGGCGCGTCCAACTGTCTCTCGGATGCGCGAAACCAACCGCTGCAACTCTGATGGTGGGGCCAGCCCCACCCTACGTCGCCACAGGCGGGCCAGAAGGCCGGTGCTGCGGGATTCAGAGCATCCCGGCTACGCGATGGGAACGGTGCCAGACATCGTTTCGCGACGAAACGATAGCCAGGCACCGAGCCCCCGTTTTCTCAATGACTTGGTGGATTGACCGCTCCCATCGCGCTCCGGAGTGTCCTCGCAAGTGGACACTCTCAGATCTGGCCAACCAACCGATTCTCGAGGTAACACCCGCAGAACAAACACTTAGACCGCGATCACGACGCTTGGCACGACCGTTGCTCTTTCAACAACCAAGGAGGTCATCATGACCAGCAAAAGCACCACGTTGTTGACCATCACCACAATCCTCATCCTCGCGGCAGGAGCGAGCCCGGCAGATGCCGGTGGATATGTCGGGGTTGGGGTCTCGAACCACGGAGTCAGCGTCGGTTTCGGTGGATCCAACTGGGGCATCTGGGGCTCGTCATGGGGTTCCGCAGGCTGGTCGACCGGCTTTTCGGCCTCGCTGTCAGGCTATGGTGAATGGGTCCAGGTCGATGGCCTCGGAAGCGTCTGGAGACCCTGGGTGGCCGCGGGCTGGCAGCCCTACTCCCACGGTCGATGGGTCTATACCTCTCTCGGTTGGACCTGGGTCGCCTACGAACCCTGGGGCTGGATCCCACATCACTATGGCAACTGGGCGTATTCCACCGTGGGTTGGGTCTGGACACCCGGCTACACCTACCACCCGGGCAATGTCGTCTGGGTGAGCTCCGGAGCGTATCTCGGCTGGTACCCGTCCGCACCGGTCGGCTGGAGTCACGGCCACCGTGCCTATCACCACGGGTGGAACAACGGATACGCGTGGGGCCGCCACGACGGCTACCGGCAGGGCTACAACGACGGTTGGCGCGACGCCCGCTATGCAACCTGGGTCCCGCGGAACCAGGTCACAGCGGACAACGTGGCCACCCATAGGGTGGGACACGAGGTCGCCACCCGTTCGGTCGCCCGAAGCCGGGTGACACCGTTGCCCTCGGCACCGTCCAAAACCGAGGTCGAGCGGATGGTCGGCCGATCCGTGCCCGAGACTGCGATCTCAGAGCGCACCGCACGCATCGATGGACGGGACACCCGAGTGGTGCGTCCAGAGGGCCAACGATCAACCGTGGAGCGCCACGGCGGGGAGACGGTGAGGACCGCACTCACTCCTGCGGCCCGCGATCGGGTTGTCGGACGTACGGCGTCCACCACTTCATCGACTCGGCGCAGCGATACGCGCAGTCAGTCATATTCACCAACCGCATCTCGCAACATCGACTCCGACCGGGGTCGGACCGCCAGGGCCCCGTCTGCCGACGCCTCCGGCTCAAAACGGGCGGGCCCACGCAACACGGCACCCACGTCTCAGGCGGCGCCCGCCCGACGTTCGGTCTCTGTCGACCAGCGACAACCGGTATCGAATCCACCTGCGACCCATTTGGTGCAACGGTCGGAACGACCGTCAACGGCATCTCAAACTCAGAGCCCACCCTCGACGACATCACGCACGTCGGGGCCCTCAACCGGTCGAAAAAAGCCGGCCGTGAGGGTAGCCCCCTCGAGGTCTCAGAGACCCGAGAGCACTGCCAACGATGACAACAAGGACAAGAACGACAACAAGGAGACTCGGGTCAGAACGAGGCCTGCCAGAGAGTCCTCGAAAGCCACCGCCGAGAAAAGTAAACGCACCCGCCGAACGCGCGGCTGAACAATCGTGATTCGCACACCGGGGTGGGGGCCATCGGCCCCCACCCCATTTTTGCTACGATGATCCTCGTGGATAACAGCGACAGTTCTGATTCGGCTTCGAAGCTCTCCCGCATCGAGCGCGCCCTCACGCGGTGTCTCGAGTGGAGCCGGTCCGGTCGCCACATCAAGATCATCGCCGAGGTCGAGCGCGCCCTCCCCGCCATCGGCGACCAGCCCGAACTCGAGGCCCAGCTTCTGATTTGGAAGGCGCAGGCCCATCTCGCCATGGGTGATCCAGAGATCGCCCACCCCGCAGCCCATCGATCATGGAATCTCGACCCGTCGCCCTACGCGTGCCACCTTCTCTCCAACGCGCTCGCCGCGGTCGGTCAACCCGACGACGCCGAGATCCTCCTCAAGAGCGGGTGGGAGATCTTCCCCGACGCCTACCATCTGCCGGCCCAGCTCGCAATCCTCCTCTCGGACCAGGGGCGCCACCCCGAAGCGCTCGACACCATCGATCTGCTACCGCAGGGCCCGCCCATGCCCGACGACCTCCAGGTCTTCCTGCTCGGCCTGCACGCGAATCTGCTGGCCACCATGGGCAGATGGGGCGAGGCCGACGGGTTGTTGCGCGAAGGGCGATTCAGACACCCCGAATCGGATCTGCTCGAGGAGGCCCATGTCCATCTTTCGGACGCGTGGCACCGTTTTCGAGCCCGAGAGGCGTTGGCGGATTCTTGGTCCGAAGGCCTCTCCGATCTGAATGGGGTCGCACTGGAGGTCGATGAGGCCGTGGTCCAACACGGTTCCATCAGCGACCTGCCAACCCTCGTTGTCCTCGGCGCTCGAAGGCTGTGGAGGGCCTATCTCAATGCCCACCAGCCGAGACTGCAGTCGCCCCAGCCGTGGGGTGTCGCCCTTCTCATCGCCATCCTCGAACTCGACGGCGACAAACCGAATATATCGGCCATGGCACGACCGACCAGAGCTCCGATCGCGACCACGCGATCAGCACTGACACGGTTCCGTCGATTTCTTGCCGAACTCGACACCAGCATGGCGAGGCGCGCCTTTGCCGCCGCCACCAATCCTCAACTCGATGCTCCGAAGAAGCGACCGACCCGTAACCAGGATGGGACGGTGGTCCCGTTCCCCAGCGAATAAGAGGAGGCCCCATGGCCACCCGCATCTCTCCTGCACGTCATCTCACTGCGCTGATCGCCATCGCCGCGAGTCTAGTCGCATCCCCGGGCTCCACCGCCCAGCGCGAGCACTCCGGTACCGAGACCTTTGCCGCCCCCGACGAGGTCCGGATCGTCATCGACACCGCCACCGTCGACGTCCGACTTCGGACTGCTGATATCAGCGATATCGAAGTCGCAACGGAACTCCGGATCTCGGGCGTCGGAGAGGAACGGGCCGAGCAGTGGGTGGCCAGCCACACACCGACCACCGAGGTCGATGAAGGGCGGATCACCGTCACCGTCAGTCCAGGTCGCTCCGGTTTTCTTGGTCTGGGAACGCTGACCGCGCGATCGCGACTCGGTTTTCTCCTGCCGGGACACGTGGTTCCCGACATCACCACGACGGGCGGGTCCATCACCATCCGCGGTGATCTCCCCAACGCTCGACCGCTGTACCTCCGCACCGCCACCGGCGACATGGAGTTGGTGGGCGCAGCCGCCGCGGTGGATATTCGGTCCGCCTCGGGCGACACACGAATGGAGCTCATTCGACCCCTTGAGAGGTTCTTTGCGCGAACCTCCTCGGGGAATCTGAACCTCTCCGGCGGCGCCCAGGAGGTCCACGCCGACACGGCCTCCGGCAGCGTCTGGATGAACAACCTCTCCGGCGATGCCGAGGTCGTGACAGCCACCGGGAAAATCACCCTCAGCTGGGATCGACTCGAGGCACAGAACCGGGTGGTGGTGCGCAGTGACTCCGGCAAGATACGCGTGACCCTTCCCGAAGGCGTGGCGCCGCGGGGAAGCCTGCGGACCATCGGCGGAACGGTGCGTTCCGATTTTCCGGGTCTGGTGAATGAAGCCGGCGACACCGTGACCCTGAGCGGTGACGGTCCCGAGATTCTCATCGAGACCGCGTCCGGAGACATCGTGCTCGAGTCCGGGACATGGTGGGGCGGCACCGGCGAGCCGGACGCCTAATAGAAACTCGATGAGAACCAAATCGCGTCGTTTTCGTTGTTCCTTCAGAAGACGCGGCACACCACCGCGTCAATCGAAGGGGGCACCGATGAAGAGATACTGGATCCTCGCTCTGGCAATGATCGTCCTCGCCGCACCGGCGTGGGCTGGATCACCACGAATCCTCCAAGGCGCCGTCGATGCGGGGAACTTCGAAACCGTCCGGCTCGACGCAGGAGTCGGCGAGATCACCGTCGTCGCTGTGGATGCCCTCGAGAAGGTCACCATCGAGGTCAGTCTAAAACCGCGGCGGGGCGGGTTCTTCTCCTCCATGAAAAAGGCGCAGATCGAGGTCGATGAGGCCGAACTGCGGATGGATGTTTCAAAGGGTGTGCTCCGGCTCGAAATCGAGACCAAGTCGGATGACCGCCACTTCGAGGAAACCTGGACGATCGAGCTTCCCGCTCGCCTCGCGCTGGATCTCGATGTCGGGGTCGGCGATGTCGAGGTGCGTGGTCTTGCCGGGTCGCTCACCATCGATGCAGGAGTCGGCGATATCGTCGCTGAAGGTCTCTCCGGCAACGTTTCCATCGATGTCGGCGTCGGTGACGCCACGGTGAGGGCAGCATCCGTCCACTACGGATCGGTTTCGGGATCGGGCGGCGTCGGTGACGCCAAGCTCACGGTTCACGGCAAATCGATCTCGTCCTCGGGCTTTGTCGGGAAGTCAGCGAAATGGACCGGTGATGGAGAGCACGTCATCGAGATCTCCATGGGCGTCGGCGATGCCGAGGTGATCCTGGACTGAACTCGTGAGTCGTGAGTCGTGAGACGTAAGTCGTTCCTTTGTTTCCGACTTCGTACAAAGACTACGTGTAGGCGATCATTGGGTCCGGCGAAGCCACAACCCGATCAAATAACACGCGACTCGTCTTTCGCCCCACCGACTTGCGACGAACGATTCACGACTCACGACTTACGACTTACGACTCACCATCCTCACCCTGTAGGCAGGTCGTTAACGACCTGCCTACGGTCTCACTCACTCCCCTGCGTTTTCACTCTCGAGCATCCACTTCGCCCCGAGACGGGCGAGGAGGAAGCTGGCAAATGCCAACATCAGCAGCATCACGAGTCCGATCATCTGGCCCTGGAAACCCTCGTACCAATGGGCGGCCGTCTCGTTGAGAGTCTGGATTCCCTCCACACCGGCCAAGTCCTCCAGCGAGAAATCAACACCAACGCTCAGAAACCGGATCGGGGCGCCGATCTTTGGCAACCGCAGCACCGCGGTGATGACCGAGAATATCGCCGCACCGGCCATGAGGCCCGAGGCGATGAGAATCCCCTGCTCGGCTCGAGCCTGGCGGACCTTCTCGCTACCGCCGGTTCTGGAGATCAGCCAAGCTACCGCCGCGCCGGCGAGGACCGCGGCGTTGATCGAGATCGGCAGGTACATCCCGAGAGCGAACGCCAACATGGGGACACCCGACATGAGCAGCATCAGCGCCACACCGGCGCCGAGACCATAGAGCAGCCAGGGTTGGTTTGCCGGATCGTCCATGAGGCCCCGTGATACCGCGGCTATCATATTCGCCTGCGGCGCCGGCAAGACCTTCTCGTTGGAAACCAGTGCCCCGGTTGCGGGGTCTTCCACAACGAAGTGGTACGAAGCGTCCATCAACGGGATCACCGCAGCCACAACGAGGGCTGCGACCACCATGCCGAGGAACTTCCAACGCTCCTGATTCCGGGGTGTCGACCCCAGCCAATAGCCGATCTTGAAGTCCGTGATCAATGCTCCGGAGGTCGACAGGGCCGTACAGACAGCAGTGCCGATGATGAGGGCGATGATCATTCCGGCGGTGCCCTTCAACCCGATCATGATCATGCAACCGATGGCCAGCACAACCGTGATGAGCGTCATCCCCGAGACCGGATTGACACCAACGATGGCGATGGCCTGCGCGGCCACAGGGGTGAAGAGAAAGCTCAGGAAAAACCCGACGATCATCCCCACGAGCCCGAACTTGAGGCTCGCACCGAGACCGAATGCGGCGGCGCCGCCATCTCCCGGCGTCACGAGGGCGACCACGGTGAAGAGCACTCCGAAACCGAGGGTCGAGACGAGTTGGATCAAGAGAACATTCTTTGCCGCCATGTCGAGCTGCGTCCGCTCGTCGGCCTTGCCGCCGCCGCTGGCGGCCGTCGACAGACTCTTGAATCCGAGAGTGACCGAGGATGCAACGATCTTCCACATCCTCAGAATTCCAATAAGACCGGAGAGCGCGATGGCGCCGATGCCGATGGGTTTGACAAAAGCACCGAAGATCCCGGTCGCATCCATCTCAGAAAGGGTGTAGGTCGTGCCCGCATAGTCGAATGCGCCCACTTGGCTTCCAAAGACATAGATGACCGGAACCATCACCAACATGGCGAGCACCGAACCCGAAGCGATGATCGAGGCGTAGCGGACGCCGATGATGTAGCCAAGTCCGAAAAGTGCCGCAATGGCGGTGAGCTGAACCTCGATCCGCAAACCGGAACCGAGCCCCCCCAGCAGCACCGAACTCGAAAGCTCGGCGTTCCAGAGATGGAATGCCTCGATACAGAAATCGAAGAGCGCGCCGATACCGAAGGAAATCAGGAGGATCTTCCCGGCGCCGCCGCTCGAGCTCTCACCTGTGACGAGGATGTTGTTGATCGCGGTGGCCTCCGGGAAGGGCAACTCGCCGTGGAGATCCTTGACGAAGTACTTGCGCAGCGGGATGATGAGCACGATCCCCAGGGAACCACCGATGAAACAGGCGAAAAACACCTGCCACCAGGCGACGGGCACCTGATTGATGTACATGGCTGGGACCACGAAGGTTGCCCCCGCGGCCACCACTCCGGCCGCCTGTCCAATCGATTGGACCATCACATTCTCGAGGATCGTGCTTCGCACGGCCTTGAGGCGTCCCAGGAAAATCGCCATGATGGCGATGGGAATCGAAACCTCGATCGCGTTGCCCGCACGCAGCGCCATGTAGGCCCCGGCAACGGTGAAGAGCACCACCATGCCGATTCCGGTCCAGATGGACCACGCAGTCACCTCGGGACGGAGATCTCCGGCCGGGACGACCGGCTCGTAGACCTCACCCGGTTCGAGTTTTCGGTAGGCGTTGGCGGGGAGCAGCTTCGAGTTGACCGGCTTCGATTCTTGCATCAATCCTCCAT
>Ga0164313_10001224_pt1 | contig 22566 bp, 18 predicted proteins | sample GuaBasSedimGuay4_FD_113735 | JGI IMG/M metagenome (GOLD analysis project Ga0164313, IMG submission 113735) | Subseafloor sediment microbial communities from Guaymas Basin, Gulf of California, Mexico - Guay4, Core 4569-4, 0-3 cm | ecosystem: Environmental > Aquatic > Marine > Hydrothermal vents... | reverse complement strand
TATAAATTATGGTATTATCAAGGAAAAAAAGAAATCAGGGTTAGGTTTTGAGGCCAGACCCTGATGATAAATATTTTTTGAGTATTTATTTTTTTATGTTTTCGGCTGCTTTTATCACCTTTTGTTTTAAACTTTCTTTATAAAAAATTACCTTATCAAGTACACATTTATCTGAGGAGCCGATTATTTGTGCAGCTAATATTCCCGCATTCTTTGCTCCATCAAGAGCAACCGTTGCAACCGGTACACCACCAGGCATCTGTAAAATTGATAAAATAGAATCCCATCCATCTATGGAATTTCTTGATTTTACTGGTACCCCAATAACAGGTAAGGGACTCATGGAAGCCACCATTCCGGGAAGGTGAGCAGCTCCCCCGGCTCCGGCAATAATTACATTAAATCCATTTAAATGCGCATTTTTTGCATATTCAAAAAGTTTGTCGGGCGTTCTATGTGCGGATACAATATCCACTTCAGTTTCAATATCAAAGCCATGCAATACATCTATCGCCTCTTGCATTATCGGCAAATCTGAATCGCTTCCCATTATAATTCCAACTTTAGACATAGAGTAATTTTTTAATAGTTAATTGCAAATAATCTAAAAATGATATTTTTTTCATTATTTTTAGGGACTAAAGATAAAACAAAAACTATTAGTCCTCTATGCAAATTCCATTATTTAATACCGTTCTGTCTTGGATTTTAAAAAAGCGCAAATATCAAATTGATATGTTTATCGATTATCCAATTGAAACACAAAAAGAAGTTCTTTTTAACATATTAAATAGTGCTAAAGACACTGAGCTGGGTAAAAAATATGGATTTGACACTATAGACGATTACAAAGTATTTTCTGAGCGTGTTCCGATTTTACAATATGAAGAGATTGAACCCTTTATAGAGAGGTCCAGAAAAGGAGAAAATAATATTTTTTGGCCGACCAAAATTGATTGGTTTGCTAAATCGAGTGGTACTACCAATGCAAAAAGTAAGTTCATACCGGTAAGTAATGAGGCACTTGAAGATTGCCATCTTAAAGCAGGCAAGGATATGCTCTGTTTGTATATCAATAACAATGAGGATACTGAAATTTTTAAGGGTAAAGGATTGAGATTAGGTGGATCTAGTGCAGTTTATGAAGATAATGACACGAATTTTGGAGATTTATCGGCCATAATTATTGAGAATTTACCATTTTGGGCAGATCTCGGCAGCGCTCCCAGTCAAAGAACAGCATTGATGGGAGAATGGGAAAGTAAGATGGAAGCGATTATTCAAGAAACTATTAATGAAGATATAACGAGTTTAGTTGGTGTACCATCCTGGATGTTGGTGCTGTTAAACAGAGTTCTTGATATTACAGGTAAAGATAATATTTTAGAAGTTTGGCCAAATCTGGAAGTATTTTTTCATGGAGGAGTTAATTTCAATCCATACAGAAAGCAATATAAAAAATTGATACCTAGTGAAAAGTTTAAGTATTATGAAACCTATAATGCATCTGAGGGATTTTTTGCAATTCAGGATGTAAATAATTCAAATGAGCTCCTGTTAATGCTGGACTATGGTATTTTTTATGAGTTTATACCCATGCAAGATTTTGATAAAGGCAAATGGAAAGCGATACCCTTGCAAAATGTAAAGTTAGACCAAAACTATGCTATGGTTATAAGTACGAATTCAGGGTTATGGAGATATATGATCGGAGATACGATTAAATTCACCTCTCTAAATCCTCACAGAATTAAGATAACCGGAAGAACTAAACATTTTATAAATGTTTTTGGCGAAGAATTAATTATAGAAAATGCTGAAGAGGCTTTAAAAAAAGCATGCCTGGAAACTAATTCGTTTCTTACTGATTACACGGTCGCTCCAATATTTATGAACGGAAATAAAAGCGGTTCCCACGAATGGATGATAGAATTCAAAACTTCTCCCGAAGATTTAACTAAATTTACTACGATATTAGATGACACTCTAAAAACGTTAAATTCTGATTATGAGGCGAAAAGGTATAAAGATATGACATTGAGCCTGCCTAAGATCCATCTAGCGGAGAAGGGGTTATTCTATAAATGGCTGAAGAAAAATAAAAAATTGGGAGGACAACATAAAGTACCACGGATGTCAAATGGCAGAGTTTTCATGGAGGAACTGCTGGAATTATCTTTGATCACTACCGATTGAATTAATTATTTTTAGTTTAAAAAATATCTATTTTGAATGTATTACTGCGCAAATTTCAAAACAGAGTTTCACTAAAATAAAATTGCAATTAATGAATAAAAAAGAAAAAGAAGTTTCCTATAACATTTCAAATACTTATACCACCTTAAATTCATTGACTAATAACACTAAAAATATTTGGTTGGTTTGCCATGGCATAGGGTATTTGAGTAGATTTTTTATAAAATATTTTGATGAATTAGATCCGAAAAAAAATTATATAATTGCACCACAGGCACAGAGTAAATACTATCTGGGTTCAAAATATACGCATGTAGGTGCGAGCTGGTTAACTAAGGAGAACACCATTGAAGAAATTAGAAATGTACTTCGTTATTTGGATGCTGTATTAAACGAGGAAGAGTTTCCAAATAATATTAATTTTATCGTTCTGGGATATTCTCAAGGCGTCTCCGTGGTTAGCAGGTATATCGCCAGTCGAAAATTGAAATGTGACCATTTAGTATTGATGTCGGGTGGAATTCCTAAGGAACTCGATCCTGAAGATTTTGCATTTTTCAATGGAGAAACAAAGGTGTCTATGTATTATGGTAATGAGGATGAGTATTTGAATGATGAACGTTTGAACTATGAAAAACAACGATTCAAGAAATTATTTGGTAACTCGGCAAAGATCATATCGTTTGAAGGTAAACATGAATTGAAAAAAGAAAGTTTGGCCACAATTATTGAATGAACTGGATTTCTAACCTATCAGATAGGTTTCTAGATATTGAGATCTTCTGTTACCCAGGCTTCACATAAAATTTTGAAATCTGATTCGGTATTCAATACTTCCTTGAATGCCTTATAATCTATCCATACAAAACCATTATTTCCCCAATTGACACCCCAGGAATTAACTACTTTGAAGGCATTTTTAGTATCATCATAACCCACAACCAACATGGCGTGTGCCCCATCAACTTTTCCAAAATTTCTGTATACTGAATCACCATTCCCTTCAAAAACGCCAAAGAAATTATTGTCAATGGAGATCGCAATTACAACGGGCTTGTTATTTAATAAAAATGCCCTGGTCTGATCAAATAGAACATCTCCATTTAAATAAGAAAAAGAATTAATTTTATTTTCCAATGCCAATATATTTTGATTCGCCGTGGGTAGAATGCTACACTCATTGGCATTATAGGGCATTTCCTCCCAGCTAACGATACCGGTATTTAGAATTAGATCAAGCGCATCCGGAATTTGAGAACCGCTGTCGCAGGATCCAATTTTAATTTGGTTATATACAAAAGCCGGACTCATGGCATTGTTTGAGATAAATTCTCCATTATTTTGGTCTTCTAAATTTTCCTGAAAACTTTTTAAATAGTATCCTGCTGCCCATGCCACGCATGATCCTTGTTGACCTTGTGAACCAACTCTTGGCAATAATGAGGACAGATCGTGAGATTCAGGAAATTGGATGTCAATATCGATTTCTGCAACACTGCGATTCTCCGGAGTGCTAAATCCATAGCAATAGGAATCGGAAAGTCCATAAGATTCCGGAGGCGCTACATTTTCATCAAATGGGTCGGGAGCAGGTACATTATTTTCCGGAATAGGGAAATCAAAATAACTATCACAACTTATAAAGAATATTAAAAAAAATAAAAGAAATAATTTTTTCATTAGGCTAAATTAAATTGATCAGAACCTAATAATAAGCAAAAGTTATGCCAAGATAAGATTCTATTTTTCTCTTTCAATTACATAATTAACCAAAGTGATTAAGGAACTTTTATATTCAGAATCAGGGTAAGTACTTAAAATATCAAGAGCTAGTTCCTGGTATTCTTTCATTTTTTTGATCGTATATTCTATACCACCATTCTTTTTTACAAAAGAGATAACATCTTTTACCCTCTTTTTATCTTTATTGTATCTTTTTACAGAATTGATTAACCACTTTTTTTCTTTTGATGTGCAATGATTTAATACATAGATCAGTGGCAAAGTCATTTTTTGCTCTTTGATATCAATACCCGTTGGCTTACCTATTTTTTGATCGGTATAATCAAATAAATCATCTTTAATTTGAAAAGCTATACCAATGAGCTGACCAAACTTCTTCATATTTTCAATATTGTCGTTATCAGCGTCAACCGAGGCGGCTCCTATACCACAACATGCTGCAATTAAAGTTGCAGTTTTTTGTCTGATTATATCAAAATAAACCTCCTCCGTAATATCTAATCGCCGTGCCTTTTCTATCTGTAACAATTCACCTTCACTCATTTCTCTAACTGCAGTGGAGATTATTTTTAATATGTCAAAGTCATCATTGTCAATTGAAAGAAGTAATCCTTTCGATAGTAAGAAATCACCTACCAGAACTGCAATTTTATTCTTCCACAAGGCATTTAGTGAGAAAAATCCCCTTCGTCTGTTACTGTCATCTACAATATCGTCATGGACTAAGGTAGCCGTATGTATAAGCTCAATGACGGCCGCTCCTCTGTATGTTTTTTCTTTAAAATTTCCGTTAGAAACCATTTTAGCCACCAAAAAAACAAACATAGGTCGCATCTGTTTTCCTTTTCTTCTAACGATATAATGGGTAATTCTGTTAAGTAAAGAAACCTTAGAAACCATTGAAGCTTTGAATTTTAGTTCAAAGAACTCCATTTCATCTTGAATGGGCAGCTTTATTTTTTCAACAGGTTTCAGAAATCAGGTTATTTAATAATATTTATCTTTTTTGTTCTATTTTAGCCCATGAGTCCCTTAATGGCACGGTTCTGTTAAAAATTAATTTGTTGGAAGTCGTGTCAGTATCAACATTAAAATACCCCAAGCGCTGAAATTGAAATTGATCACCAATTTTTGCATCTTTTAAGCTTGGCTCAACAAATGCACTTTTTACAATTTTTAATGAGTCGGGATTGATAAACTCTTTGAAGTCTTTCTCTTTATGGGAATCTGGAGCCTCATCAGTGAAAAGTCTGTCGTATAATCTTACTTCTGCTTGTATTGCATGTTTAGTAGAGACCCAATGTATGGTTCCTTTAACTTTTCGCTTACTTGCTTCAGTACCACTACCACTTCTGGAATCTTCATCGTAGGTGCAATGTATTTCAATGATTTCTCCTGAGTCGTTTTTTACCACTGAATTTGCCTTAATTATATAGGCATTTTTTAATCGGACTTCTTTGTCTAATTTAAGTCGGAAAAATTTCTTATTAGCCTGTTCTCTAAAGTCTTCCCTTTCAATAAAAATTTCTCTGGAAAAAGGGATTTCTCTGGATCCCGCATTTTCGTCTTCCGGATTATTTTCAGCGATCAGAATTTCCTCTTTATCTTCAGGATAATTAGTGATTACTACCTTAACCGGATCTAAAACAGCCAAAACACGTGGCGCTGTTTTGTTTAACTCACTTTTAATATGAAATTCCAAAAGTGCCAGGTCCGTAATATTATCACGTTTAGCAATGCCCGCTTTTTCACTAAAATCACGAATAGATCTGGCTGTAAACCCTCGTCGTCTCAGTCCGGAGATAGTTGGCATTCTAGGATCATCCCAACCATTTACAATTCCGTCCTCTACCAACTGTAAAAGCTTTCGCTTGCTCATAACGGTATAGCTTAAATTTCTTCTTGCAAATTCTCGCTGCTTTGGGCGAAGTGTATTTTTGTCATAGACCTGGTCTAAAAACCAGTCGTACAGTTCGCGATGATTTTTAAATTCTAAAGTGCATATGGAATGAGAAATTTGTTCTATATAGTCAGATTCGCCATGTGTCCAGTCATACATAGGATAGATATTCCAGTCCGTTCCTGTTCGGTGATGAGATTTTTTTAGAATTCTGTATATCACAGGGTCTCTCATGTGCATATTTGCAGAGGACATGTCGATCTTTGCACGAAGCACATGTGAACCTTCTTCGAATTCTCCATTCTTCATTTTTTCAAAAAGTGTCAAATTCTCTTCAACAGATCTGTTTCGAAAAGGACTATTTGTTCCTTCTTTTGTTGGAGTTCCTTTTTGAGAAGCTATAGTTTCTGACGATTGGTCGTCAACATATGCTTTGTTTTTTTTAATTAATAAAATCGCCCATTCATATAATTGTTGAAAATAATCTGATGAATATAATTCTTTATCCCATTCAAACCCTAACCACTTTATGTCCTGTTTAATAGAATCAACATATTCTTGCTCTTCTTTTGCGGGATTAGTATCGTCAAAACGTAAATTTACCGGTGCACTATATGTCAAGCCTAATCCAAAGTTTAAACAAATAGAGGCGGCATGACCAATATGCAGATAACCATTTGGTTCCGGAGGAAATCGAAATCTAAGTTCCGATCTATCCAATCCCTTCCTTAGATCCTCTTCTATAATCTGCTCAATGAAATTGAGTGAAATTTTTTCTTCGTTCATAGTAAAAAAAATGAAAGACAAAATTATCGATTTTTTCTGCAATACGATTAAAAAACAAGTTCTAATTAGTATTTTTGGTAAAAACCAGAATATATGAACGAGTTACAGTTAAATTATACCTGTCCTAAATGCAAGAATAGGACATATACTATTGGACAAATGAGGGCCACCGGTGGAATATTATCGAAAATATTTGACGTTCAAACAGAAAAATTCACTAGTGTTACCTGTGATAAATGTAAGTATACTGAATTTTATAAGGCCTCAACAAAAGCGATGAGTAATATCTTTGATTTTTTTACCAATTGAGACATGAAATTAAGAGTTAGCTTTTGATCTAAAAACCAAGCATCAATTTTGCAATAAAGAAGAAAATAAATATTCCGAAGATGTCATTGCTGGTAGTTATAAATGGTCCGGTAGCAACCGCAGGGTCAATTCCTTTTTTATCTAAAATTAACGGAACAAAAGTGCCTACTAAGGATGAAATTATTATGACTACTATTAATGAAATAGCTATTGTAAGACTTATATTAATATCGAACTCTTGATAAAGCCCAAAGAGTAGAACGATCAACGCTAATATTACACCATTGATCAAGCTTAAACCCACTTCCTTTGCCAATCGGTTCCACATGCTACCTTTAATATTATTATTTGCCAATCCCTGAACAATGATGGCGGAGGACTGTACACCAACATTTCCTGCCATTGCAGCAATCAGAGGGGTGAAAAAGAATAAGACAGGAAAACTATTCAAAGCTTCCTCAAAACCTCCCATAATTTTAGCAGCAGCCAAACCACCGAACAATCCTAATACCAGCCAGGGTAATCTTGCTTTAGTCAATTGGAATATACTATCGCTTGCCTCAACATCCTCTGTAATACCTGCGGCCATTTGATAATCTTTCTCCGCTTCTTCTTTTATGAAATCAACAATATCATCAATAGTGATTCTCCCTAATAATCGTTTTTCATCATCTACAACTGGTATCGCCTCAAGATCGTATTTTTGCATTATTAATGCAACATCCTCTCCTTTGTCTTTTACATTTGCAAAATCGACCTTTGGGATATAAATATCAGATATATGTGCTTTTGTTGAGGCAACCAGAAGATCTTTTAAAGACAATCTTCCTTTCAAAACATTTTTGTTGTCAACGACGTATATCGAATGAACTCTGGAAACTTCGCTGGCCTGAGTTCTCATTTCCTTAATGCACTTTGGAATATTCCAATTTTCATTAACCTTAACCAATTCCTTCGCCATCAGACCCCCGGCTGAATTTTCGTCATATCTAAGGAGTTCCTGTATATCGGCTTTATGTTCCTCATCTTCAATCTCTAACATTACCTTTTCCTGACGTTCTTCAGGAAGTTCAGCAATTATATCAGCTGCATCATCTGTTTCTAATTCGTCTATTTCTTCGGCAATTTCCTGAGCGGATAGATTTTTAAGAATTTTTTCCCGGTCCCCATCGTCAATCTCCATTAAGGCATCTGCTGTTTTCTCGCTGTCCAATATTTTGAATAAGTAGGTTGCCCTATTCAAATGAAGTTGATCGATAATTTCTGCTATATCCGCGGGATGCTCTTCTGCCAAAAGTAGAAGTAAAGCATCATCGTTTTTTGAGTCGATGAGCACTTCAATGTTTGATAAAAGCTCTTTATTAATTATTAAAGCCATCTTTTTCAATACTTTTGGTTAATTCTATAAACTGTTGAACTGATAATTGTTCAGGACGTTGGGCAAATATAGTATCTTCTCTTAATTTATCCGATAGATCAAATGTTTTTAAACTGTTGCGGATCGTTTTTCTTCTTTGATTAAAAGCAGTTTTAACAACTTTAAAAAATAAGGATCGATCAACGGGAAGCGTAAAATTTTGTTTTCTGACCAGTCTTAATACTCCCGATTCTACCTTTGGGGGAGGATTGAAAACTTCCGGTGGTACAGTAAAAAGATATTCTGCATCATAAAAGGCCTGGGTTAGAACAGAGATAATGCCATAAGTTTTGTTGCCGGCGGGTTGTGTAATTCTTTTTGCTACTTCCTTTTGGAACATGCCACATAATTCTGGAATTTGTGCTCTGTACTCTATCGCTTTAAAGACAATTTGAGAAGAGATGTTATATGGAAAATTACCTATAATTGCAAATTGTTTTCCGCCGAATATTTTGGAAATATCAATTTTTAAAAAATCATCATTGATAATATTCAATGAATATTTTAAAAAATGAGTTTGAAGATAACTCACAGATTCTGAATCAATTTCAATAGCGTAAGTAGTAAATTCTTTTTTTAACAGATACTTCGTCAAAACACCCATACCAGGACCAATTTCCAGAACATGATCATATCCCTGTTCGGTAAGTGAACCAGCTATTTTTTGAGCAATGGTTTCATCATTTAAGAAGTGTTGTCCAAGATGTTTTTTTGCTCTAACGGTCATAATATTCTACACAATTACTAAGTCCCAAATTAGAAGATTATCTAAATCTCAAGTTCCTTAACTATTTTCATCACTGTGGTAAAAGTACCAAATTTATTTTCGAATAATTTCCTCACTTTATTTTGCATTTTTTGATCATCTTTGAGAAAATATTTTTCAAGTTTCTCTTTGGAATCACATGTAAATTGTATCGAGTAGGTAATGCCACCTAATTCTTCTTTTACCATGACTTCGGATATCAATGCTTTATGAAAATTTCCGGTAGCCAGAATATCCGGGATATGAGTATCTTTCATCCAATTGAGCCATTCAAGATGGATGGACTCATCAACATTAGTGGTAATATTGTAGATAAACATAAAAAGAATTAATTTTAATTCAGACAAATTTACATAAAGCATTGATGAATCTGAGTTTTATTTTTTGTGCTGCAATGTCGATTGGAGAACTGAAAGAAAGACCCAACCAAAATATCAAGTATTTCTACATTTTACGGAATTTTGTCACCTCTCAAAACTCTAAATTTTTTTCTTGCATCGACTAAATAGATGCTCGATGGATATTCAAAAATAATCTTTTGATACATCTCCTTAGCTTTTTCAGAATCGTCCAAATGTACAGCATATAATTCTGCAAGCATGTAATAGGAGTCGTCTACCATAACTCCAAGAGCATCAATTTCAATAATCTTTAAATAATTAGCTTCAGCTTTTGAATAATTTTGATTTGCAGTATACAGTTCTGCTTTTTTAAATAAGGCCTCATCCTCAATAGGATGACCTTTATATTTAGTTAATAGAACACCTAAAGTATCAATAGCTTTACTTGTGTTTTTCTGGAAAGCCAATAATTCTGCCGCCGCATAATTTTTTAAGGCATCGTGAACACTATCATTTTCTATATTATTTGTTATTAGTAAATTCAGGTCCAGTGCATCATTTGCAATTAACTGTGAAGTAGACGATTTTAAAACTTTCAGCTGCGTTTGAGCCCACTTAAAATCACCTTTAAAATAGGATGTCTGCGCCACTTTAAATCGAGCAGTCTGTGCTATAGCACTATTCTTAAGTGAGCTTTGTACTTGAGAATATAATATTAATGCCTGGTTAAATTGATTGGTGTAGACTAATATATCCGCTAGTTTTATCTGGATTTTGCCTTTTTGAAATTTTGAGTTGGCCATAGTAGTAGCTTCATTCAAAAGATCAATGGCCTTTTCCGGTTCATGATAACTAAAAGCTAAAAAGTCAGCATAGGCAACTTGTAAATTTATTGTTGCACTGTTCTTACCGTAATTCTCAAACAATGATTGAAAATTTTTATCAATTTCGTTCAATTCCTTTTTATCCGATGCTCTGTCGAGAGCGATCTGTAACAGATAAATTTGAGCTTGTAAAATAATGTCAGGATCTTTTGTATTGTTTAAAATGAAATTGAAGGCATTATATGAAGTCTCCAAATCCTTATTTTCGAAAGAAACAACTCCAACTTCTATTATTCTATCTAAACTTTCATGTTTTCTTTTATACAAGGATTTTTCCTGAACTAAAGACTTGCTATATTCCCTTTGCTGCATAAATAGCCAGCTTAATAATATATTCCATGAATCATTTGGGTTATTTTGAGCTCTTTTTAAAAGCAGTTTCTTAAAGAGCACATTTGTTTCATTATGCTGGTCTTCAGTAATATATGTAGCTATATATCTTTGAATTGAAGGATAGTATTTCTCATCTTTTTCTATTAGATCCAGATAAGAACTGAACATGTTTTTCAGATCACTCTTTTCACCATAGATTTGAGCTTCGCTAATTTCAGTGTTCAATTTGGGATCTTGGGTTTTCGCTATTTTATATCCGTTTAAGGCGTAATCCAAAAGATAATTTTTTTTAAATACCTGGCAAATAGCAAAAACAAATTTTGGATTTTGTTCAATATATTTAAGAGCGATGTCATAATATATCTTTGCTTTCTCCTCCTGCCCTTGCAGGTCATAATTATAGCCTAACTCAATATTTAATGCGACCTGGTTTGGGAATCTCTTCATTTGATTTCTGATAAGATCATTAGCCATACCAAATTCCTCCGTCTGTTGATAACTGATTAAGAGGTTCTTAAAATAGACCCTCTGAAATGGTTCTTTATTCAGTAATGGTTTATAAATGATAATGGCTTTTTCATATTCCCCGTTTTTAAAATACGAAAGTGCCAATTCTGAATTTTGCGTAAATGCAAAATGACTTACAAATAAGACAAGCAGGAATAATTTTTTTTTAATAAAATAAAACATAATTTTTTCTACGACTATTTAAGTCAAATTATAAGCTCCCAAAAATTACACTAACTTGAGTATGTTGAGATTTAAATAATATTAGAAACAAAGATAAAAAACAATAGGACTTAATTTTCGATTAAGAATTTATATAGGTTTAAAATATTTTGTCAATTGTATTCTGTATAAAAATGAATTATCATTTACCAATATTTATCGACGAATATCATATTGGAAAAATCAGCATCGACTTATTACAGATATCATAATAAATTAGGTCTAAAAACAGTAAATAATGAATATGTTAAATATTTTATAAAATATAATTAGTAATGTAACGTTATTTAAAAAGTGAAGTCTTAATAGTATATAACAATAACTCAAAAAATTTAAGTCATGAACGAATTAAAGAAATTTTACGAAAAAGCAAAAACAAACGCAAAAGAACATATGCAAAAAGGGCAACTAAATTTGTATTTGAATGATTTGATTTTGATGAATAACTATAAACGTCAAATGGAATCAGCTTAGATTTCTCAATTTATCAAACTAATTGATTAATTCAAACCCCGTATACTTTACCAAAACATCTGGTATTTTAATACCATCCTTCGTTTGAAAATTTTCTAATAGGGCCGCCAAAACTCTGGGTAAAGCTAAAGAGCTACCGTTAAGGGTATGTGCCAGTTCACTTTTACCATCTTTGTTTTTAAAGCGTAATTTTAATCGATTAGCTTGAAAGGATTCAAAATTTGAAACCGAACTTATCTCTAACCATCTGTCCTGAGCAGCTGAAAATACTTCAAAGTCATAGGTCAGAGCTGAAGTAAAGCCCAAATCACCTCCACATAAGCGCAAAATTCGATAAGGCATTCCCAATTCCTGCAAAATACCCTTTATATGATCCACCATAAGCTCAAGGGCTTCATACGATTTATCCGGATGTTCAATTCTTACAATTTCTACTTTGTCAAACTGATGCAGTCTGTTTAGTCCTCTTACGTGTGCTCCATAAGAGCCCGCTTCTCTTCTGAAGCAAGGTGTATAAGCCGTATTACAAATGGGGAAATCATTTTCCTTTAATAAAACATTACGATAGATGTTCGTTAGTGGTACCTCTGAGGTAGGAATTAGATAAAGATTATCAATTCCTATATGATACATTTGACCTTCTTTATCGGGTAACTGACCTGTTCCAAATCCAGATTCTTCATTTACTAAGAGTGGAGGTTGGATCTCTGTATATCCTGCATCACTGTTCTTATCTAAAAAGTAGGCAATGAGTGCTCGTTGTAATTTGGCTCCTTTTCCCTTATAAACCGGAAAACCTGCTCCGGTTATTTTAGTACCTAGCTCAAAATCAATAATATCATACTTCTTTGCCAATTCCCAGTGTGGCAAGGCACCTTCAAATAAATTTGGAATTGTCCCTTCTTCAAAAGTTGTTATATTATCTTCTTCGGAATTTCCTTTAGGAACCAATTGATTCGGAATATTAGGAATTTGAACCAATAATTCAGTAAGTTCCTCTTCTAGAACAGATAATTTCTCCGACTGAGATTTAGTAATAACTTTAAGCTGACCGGTTTTCTCTTTTACAATATTTGCTTTTTTTACTTCCCCGGACTTAAAAAGCAATCCAATTTCCTTCGATAGTTTATTACTTTCCGCGAGGGCATTGTCAAGTTCAGTCTGTGTACTTCTACGTAACACATCCTTGTCAATGACTTCATTGATAATTTTTTCGGCATTCGCAAAATTTCGAATAGCCAATCTCTCCAGAACAAGATCTTTATTTTCTCTTATAAAAGCAACTGACAACATATATTTTGAATTTCAAGAATGCAAAGATAATGAATGAAATGTGAACTGAGAATTGTAAATTTAGATTAATTTTCGGCCAGTTAGTTTATCCAATCTCTTGCAGTCTCTTCATCTTTCTTAATTTGCTCGGTTAATGATTCCATGGAATCGAATTTTTTCTCATCACGTAACCTCTTTAATACATGAATTTGCATTTTTTTACCATATAGGTTGCCGTGAAAATCTAAAAGATGAATTTCTATGGTTTGATGTTTTCCATCTAATGTAGGACGAAAACCAATGTTCATAATTCCAAAAACGACTCTGGTTTCAATCTCAGTTTTTACAATATAAACACCAATTTTCGGGATCAGTTTGTACCCTTCCTCAATATATAAGTTTATCGTTGGGTAATTTATTCTTCTTCCAATTCCTTCACCTTTTATAATTTTGCCGCTGAGTAAATATGAATAACCTAAATAAGTATTCGCTTTTTCGATATCCCCTTCCTCAATCGATTTTCTGATTTTTGTTGAACTAACAGAAACATTTTTAATTTCCTGGGCCGGAATTTCTTCAACACCAAAATGATAAAGCTCTCCATACTCTTTTAACTGTTCAAAATTACCCTCCCGGTTCTTTCCAAATTGATGATCGTAACCAATTACTAATTTGTTTATATGCAATTGGTTGACAAGAATATCTCTTACAAATTCCAATGCAGTTAATCTGGAAAATTCTTTTGTAAATGGTTCAATGATCAAATGATCTAATCCAAATTTGTTCAACAACTGAATTTTTTCTTCAATAGTATTTAACATTTTAAAATCATCCCCAAAATTCAAAACACTTCTGGGATGAGGAAAGAAGGTAAGGATGACCGAATTATTATCTTCTCCCGTTTTAATTTGGTTCAAACGATTTATAATTTTTTGATGTCCAATATGAACGCCGTCAAAAGTGCCAATAGTTAAAACGGAAGTAAACTCTGAATTTTTAAAATTTTGGATGGATTGATGGACTTTCACGAATGCTATTTTGTGGTTTCAAAAATAGTTAAAACATTCCACTTAGGAAACGCTTAATTTTATCTTAGGTGCTCAAAATTCAGTAATGGAATAATTAATGTTCAACAGGCTTATTTGTTAATATTTTATCGTTTCAGTCACTTTTGTAATAATTTGGGGTACTTTATTAACCTTAAAAGTTAAATCTATATTTAAGTTTCCATTCACATTAAAAAGATATAGAATTCCTTCAGTAACTTTAAAATACCCCATAGCGTCTCTACAAAAACAAATTCTTCCAAAGAGCATTTTCACCTTCTGTAGCTCATTGTCTTTTAACATTAATTGAGGTTCATATTCATTCACTTCTAAGTAAACAAATTCTGAATAATTTGCATCCATTACGTTTTCGGGGACTATTTTTTTATAGTGAAATTTAATTACAACCTTATTTCCGGGTATCACTTCAGGATAAAGTTTTCCAAATTCATCTGTTTTAATATTTAAATTTGAATTTCTTAAAACTTCAAATTCGCAGTTCCCACTATCAGGACAACTAATTTCTTTTAAATAAGCTCCGCTTTCTTCGGAAGTATTCTTATTTGTTTTACAGCCCAGAGAGAGAAATAACACAAAGATGATATAGAGATATTTCATTTATGCAGTTTGCGTAAAGGTAGTTATTTGTCAAAATTGTTCAAATTATTTTCTTAGATTTGTTCATTACTATGATAAAAAACTACTTTAATCTTTTTCTTATTTTTCTTCTGTTCCTGGCAAATGTTTCTTTTGCACAAAAGAGGGAATTGTGGAATAAAGTAGGCGAGTCAGATCTTAATATTGATCGAATTCAAAAAAATGTTACCGTTGAAAAATATCAAACTTTTCAACTGAAATTAGCAGATTTTAAAAAGGATATGCGTAATGCACCTCTTGAATCGACTGATAATGCTGCAACAAGGTTAAAAATGGAATTTCCTGATGAAAATGGTAAATTAATTTCGTTTTGGGTGAAGGAAGCTCCGGTTATGGATGTTGATTTGGCACAAAAACATCCTGATGATAAATCTTACATTGGTTATGGTGTTGAGGATAATAGCCTGAAGATAAGGTTTAGCGTTAACATTTTAGGACTCCATGCCATGATCATCAACGGGAACAGGGAGGTTCAATATATAAATCCTATTAGTCAGGATCGAAATTACTATAAAGTTTTTAATCGTAAGGCGATGAGTGTTGAAGAAAATAATTTTCAATGCTTCGTTGAAAATTCGGTAACTCTAAAAAAAGCGACTCTAGATAATAATTTTATCTACCCGAATGATCTAAAATTAAGAACCTATCGTCTGGCATTAGCCGGTACCGGGGAATATTCACAATTTCAATTGGATCTAAGTGGAATTGATCAGGGTACTGCTACGGATGATGAAAAAAAGGCAGTCGTCCTGGCTGCAATGACAACGGCCATAACGAGAGTTAATGCGGTTTTTGAAAATGATATGGCTATTAGAATGCTATTGATTTCGAACAATACCGAACTTATTTATTTAGATGGATCTACAGATCCATATACTAATAATGATGGATCAGCAATGTTAGATGAAAACCAAACTACTTGTGATAATGTAATAGGATCTGCCAATTACGATATTGGACACGTGTTTAGTACAGGTGGAGGTGGAGTTGCCTGGGCAGCTGAGGTTTGTAATAATGGTGGTAAAGCAGGAGGAGTGACGGGTTCATCAGTTCCCGCAGGAGATAATTTTTATTTTGATTTTGTTGCTCACGAAATGGGCCATCAATTTGGCGCAAACCATACATTTAATGGGAATACAGGTAATTGTACAGACCAAGAGAGAAATGAGTCAACCGCATATGAGCCCGGGAGTGGTTCTACATTAATGGCCTATGGCGGATTTTGTTCTCCTCAAAACGTGCAGGAACACAGTGACCTGTACTTTCATTCGGTCAGTATAAACGAAATGTGGACCTATGTTAAAATTGGTGCCGGTTCTTGTGCTGCAGAAAGCAGTTTAACCAATAATTTAAATGTGCCATTGGTCAATGCAGGTAGTGATTTTACAATACCAAAATCAACGGCGTATAAATTAATTGGTCAGGGTTCGGATGACGATGACGATCCAATTAGTTTTTGTTGGGAACAGTTGGATAATGAGTTAAATTCTGTTCCTCCCAGTGATACTGATACAAATGGAACCTTATATAGATCTTTAAACCCTTCCTCAGAAAACACGAGATATCTGCCCAAGCTAAGCACAGTGAATAGTGGTGTGCTATCATCAACTTGGGAAGTAACACCCAGTGTAGGGCGTACAATGAATTTCAACCTAACGGTTAGAGACAATAATAAAGAAGCAGGTCAAATAGCAATGGATGCTATTGTTATCACCGTTTCAGATGTTGCAGGACCCTTTATGGTTACTTCGCAAAATACAAATGGCATTGTATGGACTTCCGGAACATCGGAAACTGTAACCTGGGATGTTGCTGGAACGAACGCAAACGGAATAAATACCACTAATGTGAACATACTGTTGTCTACAGATGGAGGTAAAACCTATCCTACCATTTTGGCTTCAAATACGGCTAACGATGGTTCTGAAGCAATATCTGTTCCCAATGCCATGGCGCCCAGTTGTAAGATCATGGTGGAAGCTGTAGGCAATTTATATTATGCGCTTAATAGTAGTTTTTTCTCTATAGGAGAATTCACAACCGAATGCGATAATTATACAGCAACCGATACGCCAATAAACATTCCGGATAATGATCCGGTTGGAGTGATCTCAACAATTGATGTAGCTGTGGATAATACAATTGTAGATGTCAATGTTACTGTCATGCTTAGCCATACATGGATTGGTGATATCACACTGATCCTGGAAAGTCCGGAAGGAACAAGGGTAGAATTGATTAGCGGGGCTTGCGATAGCAGTAGATTTGAGGATATGGATGTTGTTTTTGACGATAATGGGACGGACCTGTCATGTAAGAATTTTCCACCTGCAATAAGTGGCACGATAAAACCTGAGGTAGCATTATCAAACTTTACAGATGAAAGCTCAATAGGCATTTGGAAGTTATTAACAATTGATAGCGCTCCAGCGGATGAGGGAACTTTAGATAGCTGGAGTCTTGAATTATGCACCTCGCAACCTTTGGGAGTTGAACTTGGAGAATTGGCAAATTTCAAAATCTATCCGAATCCTTCTCGTGGAGAGATCAATATTTCCTTTACTAAAGATACGAACGAAGTGGAACTTACCCTCTATGATCTGTTGGGAAGAAAAATTGCGGAGAAATACTACGCTGATCCAATTCAATATTTTAACGAATCTATTGACCTGTCGACCCTTGCGAAGGGTATTTATATTTTACGAATAAAAAATGGAAATCATTTTTCTTCCAGGAAAATACAATTACAATAGACCTAGTCTAAGTGCATAATAAAACCGCCATTTAATTCAGATTTTAATAATTAAATTACAAATATTTATCAAAACGATAAAAAATTTGTAATTTGTCCCGATCTAAACAATTCAAAATTAAATTATGAAGAAAAAATTACTAGTTGTAATTGCTTTGTTTATGGGGGTAATTGCAATTGCACAAACTACTATAACCGGTGCCGTTATAGATGGAAATTCTAATGAACCCTTACCTGGTGTTAATATCAAAATTATTGGAACTTCTGTAGGAAGTTCAACTGATTTTGATGGCCTTTTTACAATTACGACACAGGAAAGTCCGCCATTTTCGCTGGAAGTAACCTATGTAGGTTATGACAGAAAGACCTTAGAAATTACGGAGTCTGTTGAAAATTTAAAAATAACAATTTTTGAAAATCAAACCTCCCTGGATGAGGTAGTGTTATCTGCTTCCAGAACTCCTGAACGTATTTTTGAATCACCGGTAACGGTAGAGAGGTATGATCTAAAGGATATAAAAAATACTGCTTCTGCAGATTTTTATGACGGACTGGAAAATATAAAAGGTGTTGATATTAACGTAAATAGTTTAACGTTTAAGTCGGTAAACACCAGAGGATTTGCAACTTTTTCCAATGAAAGATTTGTTCAATTAGTAGATGGTATGGATAATTCTGCGCCGGCACTGAATTTTCCTATAGGTAATTTATTGGGAATGACAGAAACTGATGTTCTGAGCGTTGAATTACTTCCGGGAGCATCTTCTGCATTGTATGGCGCAAACGCTTTTAACGGAATTCTCTTTATGCAAAGTAAAAATCCGTTTGAACATCATGGGGTAAGTGGCTATGCAAAATACGGTTTGACATCGCAGGATGCCGCAGGTAACAAGGCATATATTGATGCCGGGGTAAGAGCCGCATTTAAATTTAGTGAAAAAGTCGCTTTTAAGATAAACCTAAGTTATTTGAAAGGAACGGATTGGTTCGCTGTTGATATTAATGATAGATTTCATAGAGACATAACAAGGGCTGATCCGGACTATGACGGTACTAATGTATATGGTGATGAAGTCAGGACAAATATTAGGGCATCCTCAGGGGGTCTTGGTATAGTGCCTGATGTTTTTGTGAGTAGAACAGGTTATGACGAAAGAGATCTGACCGATTATAACGCAGAAAGTTTAAAAAGCGATTGGGGAATTTATTATAGACCTTGGGAGAATGATATCGAATTTTCTTATGTTGGGAAGTACGCTTCCGGATCAACAATTTATCAGGGTACAAATAGATATTCCCTTGCTAATTTCTTTATGCAACAACATAAAATAGAAGTTAAAAGTGACAATTTTCTGGTACGTGCTTATATGACCGGTGATAATGCGGGTGATTCATATGATATGGTCTTTACCGGAATTCATATTCTTAACAAATGGAAAAGTCATACGGAATGGTTTGGGGAATACATCAATACTTATGTAGGAGCTACTTTGGGTGGTGCTACTAATGAAGCAGCACATACCATAGCAAGAGCCGTTGCTGAGACCGGACGATATGAGCCGGGTTCTCCTCAGTTTAAAGAAGCTTTTGACGAGGTGACCAATGATCCTGACCTGACAACAGGATCGAAATTTATGGACGAATCAAAAATTTACCATTCAGATGTTAATTATAACTTTAGTGATGTAACAGATTTTGCTGATATACAAGTAGGGGGCTCTTACAGATATTATAAGTTAAATTCATTTGGAACAATCTATACAGATGCCGACGGGCCAATCAATTATTCAGAAGTTGGTTTCTATGCGCAATTCCAAAAGAAATTTGCGGAGGAGAGGTTTAAGCTGACATTTTCTTTACGTTACGATAAATCAGAGCTTTTTGACGGGAACATGTCTCCTAGATTATCATTGGGATACACGCTTGGAGAGAGAAGAGATCACAACATAAGACTTTCTTATCAAACAGGGTTTAGAAATCCAACCACACAGGATTTGTTTATTGGCTTAAATGCAGGTTCTTCGATATTGGTAGGGTCAGCTGAAGAAAATTTGGACAGAGATATTAGAACATTTCCAGTTTCTCAAAGTGGGCAAGATTTAGGTCAACCGGCTACATCAACTATATTAGGTCGGGCAGCATACGAAAATTCTTATTCACAGGTTTCGGTTGCAAAATTTACTGAAACAGGAGAGGTAACCGATTTGGAAATTGCTAATCCGGATATCGTAAAACCTGAACAGGTAGCTTCAATAGAACTCGGTTATAGAGGTAAAATAAGCATTCTTACTATTGATTTTAGTACTTATTACAATAAGTATAAAGATTTTATTTCAAACGAAAAAGTGGAAGTTCCGTTATATGGTGATGTTGGAACACCTTTATCGGTGGCAGCCTTGCAATTTGGTGATTTTATGACTTATCAGGCCTATACTAACTCGGATGTAGATATCTCTTCCTATGGAGCTTCCATTGCAGTTACTTTAAAAATTGCCAGAAGCTATGATCTAACGGCCAATTATACATATATAGAAGAAGATTATGATAGAGAAGCTAATCCTGATTTTGTAACAAACTTTAACACACCTAATAATAAGGTTAAAGTTTCTTTTGGAAATGTTAATGCCTTCAAAAATTTCGGATTTAATGTGGCATGGAGATGGAGTGAAAGCTATTTGTGGCAGGCTACTTTTGGAGACGGGATTATTCCTTCTTACAATACTGTAGATGCGCAGGTTAACTATAGAGTTCCTAAAATATTATCAACATTCAAATTGGGCGCTGCCAATATCTTAGGAACGGAGTATTATACAGCATTTGGAACAGGACATGTTGGTACTCAATACTATATTTCCTGGACAATAAATAACCTGTAAAATTTAATTATTAAACAAAAAAAAACGATCATGAATATAAAATATATATATCTAATCTTAATTGTGTTTGGCTTTGCAGCGTGTTCAGATGACAATATTACCGACCCAATGCCACCTCCACCGGTGCTTGAAGCAGGTACGGCAAATTTTTCCAATTATGTTGCCATAGGAGATTCTCAAACATCAGGGTTTACCGATGGAGCATTGTTTATGGCTGCTCAAACGAATTCTATGCCAAACATTTTGTCTAATAACATGGCTACTGTTGGCGGTGGTGAGTTTACTCAGCCAATGACAAGTGATAACATAGGTGGACTATTGTTCGCTGGAAACGTTATTACATCGTTAACCAACAGATTTTTTTTCGATCTCGCTACATTTTTACCAGCCATTTTACCGGGTACTCCAACTACTGATGTTATTCCCGGGCTGAATGGTCAATTTAATAATATGGGAGTTCCTGGCGCTAAAAGCTTTCACTTCCTGGCACCTGGTTATGGTAATGCCGCCGGAGTTCCGGTTGGATTAGCAAATCCATATTATGCACGTTTCGCTTCTGGCCCTACTGCAACAATATTCGGGGATGCAATGGCTCAGGGGCCGTCATTCTTTACATTTTGGGCAGGAAGTCTTGATGTAACAAGTTATGCGCTTGCCGGAGGAGCAGGAGTGAATCAGGCAGGTAATTTTGATCCTTCTACCTATGGATCATCCGATATTACTGACCCCGTGGTATTTGGACAAGCGATTGGTGGTATGCTGGCTGGCTTGAACTCTATAGGAGCACAGGGCGTGGTAGCGAATATCCCAAACCCATTATTACTTCCTTATTTTTTAGTGGTTCCATATAACCCGGTTCCACTGGATGCTGGTACCGCTGCACTTCTCAACCAAGGATTTGCTCCATATAACGGAGGCTTGTTACAAATGGAAGCCTTTGGATTAATTACCACAGCGGAAAGAATATTAAGAACAATTAATTTTGTAGAAGGAGAAAATGCCGTAACATTGATAGATGAATATCTCACCAATCTAAGCGGATTTGGACTTCCTTCTTATCGTCAAGCAACGGAGATCGATTTATTACCACTTACTTCTCAGTTCATTATAGGTACAACAGTAGGGGGAAATCCTCTTCTTATTAATGGGGTTAGTGTGCCACTAGATGATCAATGGGTATTGACTCCACAGGAACAGGCTGAAGTGCTAACAGCAACAGCAACCTTTAATGCTATTATTAGGGAGGCAACAACTCAAAATGGATATGGATTTGTAGATATTGAAAGTTTAATGACTCAATTAGCAACAATTGGTGTTCCTAGTGGTGATTTCAGACCCACATCAGAGTATGTTCTTGGTGGTGCTGTGTCATTAGATGGCGTTCATACTAACGCAAGAGGAAATGCTTTGATCGCAAATGAATTCTTGAAGGCAATAGATGCTACTTATGGATCTAACTTTGTAGAAGCTGAGGCCTTGAATGATATCGGAAATTATCCAACAAATTATCCTCCACAGTTGCAATAAGAATTTTGGAGAAATTGTATGGTTCTCTCACTTTTTAATTAGATATCCAACAGAAGGATGAAATATTTTCAAAACCTCTTTTAAGTTTTAAAGGAGGTTTTGATGTTATTAGGTTAGAACGGATTTATATATTGTATTGATAAAATGAAAAAAATTATTATAACGGTTTTCATCAGTTCTAGTGTCGTTATTTTTTATTCATTGATACCGATATTTAACTCAAGTGCACCCAATGAATATTCAGAAATTGAAGAAAATTCCATAGAACTTTGTAAAACTTGCCCGCCAGGATTTAAGTTGAATGGATCTAATGAATGTATTTCTAGAAATTTATATTTACAGTATGAGTCACTTGAAAATAAAGGGGTAGGAGGGTTAAAAACTGCATTGCCCATGGTTCGGGATGGTTTTAGCCCACAACAAATAGACCTGGGAAGATATTTGTTCTTTGATCCGGTTTTATCGGCTGATCATACAGTTTCTTGCGCGAGTTGTCATAATCCTGAAATGGGATTTAGTGACGGCTTGACTACGAGCATTGGAATTAAAAATAAAAGT
>Ga0164313_10001223_pt1 | contig 22566 bp, 18 predicted proteins | sample GuaBasSedimGuay4_FD_113735 | JGI IMG/M metagenome (GOLD analysis project Ga0164313, IMG submission 113735) | Subseafloor sediment microbial communities from Guaymas Basin, Gulf of California, Mexico - Guay4, Core 4569-4, 0-3 cm | ecosystem: Environmental > Aquatic > Marine > Hydrothermal vents... | reverse complement strand
TCAACACGTCCGCGGACATAGCGTTTGCGGCCGAGGCTATAAAAAAAATACTTTCCTGATAACAGGGTGCGTGCCATAAGGGCAATTTTGACTACAACAACCAACAGCTACCTGCTCTAACTCAAAACTCAAAATTAAGAATTCAAAATTGCTCTTATGTGTTTGCGTGGCTAAATTCGGAGAAAACCGAAATCAGTACCCGTAGCCCTTTTTTCTGCGGACGGATTTTCCAAGAATGATGCCCAGCAGCAGGACGCCTCCGCCGGTTAAAAACCACTTGATACTGTTGGACAGCGATGAGGGCTGGCCTGCGATTTTTATCTGGTCGATCTCCTGGACCAGGGCCTGGTTGGCCTGTTTTAACTGTTTGATTTCCGCGCTCAAGGCTTCGGACGAGTCGCTCTGTTTCGAGAGGCTGGCGTTTTGTCTGGACAGACGGTTGAAATCATCCAGCAGTTTTTTGTGCTGTTTTTTTAGCTGTTTCAATGCACTTTGCGTGGCTGCAGACGACTGTTTTTCATTCTCTATGGTCGTTTCGAGGTTCTTGATCTTGAGATCGTAGATCTTTTTGGTTGCGGCGATATCATTGTCAGTCGCACCTGCCTGGGTCCCCCCCATTTTCATCTGGTTTTCCAGTTCATCGATTCTGGCCGTCAGTTCTTTGATAACCATGGACTTCGGGAGTTCTTTCAGGATATATTTTGACCTGACCCAGCCCTCCTTGCCATCTGCGGTTCTAACGAAGAGGTGTTTTTCAGCCTCTTCAAGAACCTCCACAGGCGCACCGGTAAGCAGGTAGCCGACCACCGGGTCCTCTGCGGTGGGCCCTTCCCGGACGGATATTATCAACTGGTCCGACACGTAGCGTGTATCGGCCCCGGCCGGTGAAACGCTCCCCGACATCAAAATGATAAGCAGCAGGATGAATAGCAGGTGGTTACGTCCGCATCGTGTGAAAGTCATCATCAGGATTCCTCAACGTTGGCATTTTCTTTTTATGTAAAGTAATCATAACCCTAATATAATTAGCAAATGATGTCAATATCAACACCGGTGGCATTGATGCTGGAATCGAAATAAAGTCCTTGCCTAAATCCATCCGCTCTAGTACCGATATCAGTTCGAATTTAAAAACACAAATGGTCAGGACTCAATACAATGGAAAACGTACACGTAGAAAAAATTGCTGATGAACTCGGATTTCGAACGGAACAGGTTGCAGCCGTGGGCAATCTTCTTGCCGAGGGTGGCACGGTTCCGTTTATTTCGCGCTATCGCAAAGAAGCCACCGGGAGCCTGGATGAGGTTGCGGTGGCCGCCATACGTGACCGGCAGAGCCAGCTTGAACAACTGGGTGCCCGCCGAGATGCCATTCTGGATTCCCTTGATAAACACGGCCATTTGACGGATGAACGCAAGGCGGAGGTGTTGGCGGCGGAAACCCTGTCCGCTCTCGAGGATCTATACCTTCCCTTCCGGCCTAAGCGTAGAACCAAGGCAACGGTTGCCAGAGAAAAGGGACTGGAACCTCTGGCCCAGCTGATTTTCGACCAGGCGGGCAATAACCCCGATGCATTGGCCGAAATGTATATCGACCCGGAAAAGGGGGTTGAATCAACCCCAGATGCCCTGGCCGGGGCCCGGGATATCATTGCAGAATGGGTGAACGAGGATGCTGACGCGCGTGCGCGCATGCGGGGTCTTTTTTTTGAAAAAGGCGTGATTAAGAGTACGATTGCCACGGGTAGGGAAGCTTCCGGAGGAAAATACAAGGATTACTTCGCGTGGCAGGAACCTGTTTCCAGCGCGCCGTCCCACAGAATTCTGGCCATGCTGCGGGGGGAGAAGGAAGATGTGCTCAATGTTGCGGTGGCCCCTCCGGAAGAGGACGCCCTGGCATTGTTGACAGGCAGGTTCATTAAAGGGGAGGGGGCCGACACCCAGCAGGTTGGGCTGGCCGTCCAGGACAGTTACCGGCGACTCTTGTCCCGGTCCATGGAGACGGAAACGCGCCTGGCAGCCAAGGAGCGTGCAGATGAGGCGGCGATCAAGGTGTTTGCCGACAACCTGCGCCAGTTGCTGCTGGCGCCGCCTTTGGGGGCTGCCCGGGTGATGGGCATTGACCCTGGGTTTCGCACCGGATGCAAAGTGGTCTGCCTCGACAGGCAGGGTAAACTCCTGCACCACGATACAATCTTTCCCCACACGTCTGAAAAGATGAGCATCGCCGCCCAAGAAAAAGTGCGTGCCCTGTGCCGACGCTACGACGTTGAGGCCATTGCCATCGGTAACGGTACGGCCGGCCGGGAAACCGAAAGCTTCGTGAAGGGCTTAGGCATAGATAAGGTTCGCATGCTGCTGGTGAATGAAAGCGGCGCTTCGGTGTACTCGGCTTCTGAAGTCGCCCGGAATGAATTTCCGGATCTGGATCTGACCGTTCGCGGGGCCGCATCTATTGGCAGACGGTTGATGGACCCGCTGGCCGAGCTGGTAAAAATTGATCCCAAGTCCATCGGTGTCGGTCAGTATCAGCACGATGTTGACCCGCAGATGCTGAAAAAGTCCCTGGACGACATGGTTTCAAGCTGCGTTAATGCCGTGGGGGTGGATGTCAACCTGGCCAGTGCCCAGCTTTTAATGTATGTTTCCGGCCTGGGCCCCCAGCTCGCTAAAAATATTGTGGCCTTTCGAGATGAAAACGGTCCTTTTGCCTCGCGGCAGCAACTCAAAAAAGTGCCCCGCCTGGGTCCCAAAGCCTATGAACAATCTGCAGGCTTTTTGCGTATACCCGGCGGCCGGCACCCCCTGGATGCGAGTGCGGTGCACCCGGAGAGCTATCACATCGCCGAAGCCATGGCCGGCGATCTCAAGTGCAGCCTGCAGGCGTTGATCGCGGACAATACCCTGAGGCGTAGGGTCGTAGTGGATAAATATGTTTCGGATGCGGTGGGGCTGCCCACGCTCAATGATATCATGGCCGAGCTGGACAAACCCGGGCGTGACCCCAGGCAGGACTTCGAAGTGTTTGAGTTTGCCGAAGGGGTTAATAAAATTTCAGACCTCACCGCAGGCATGAAGCTTCCGGGCATCGTTACCAATGTGACCGCATTCGGTGCGTTTGTGGATGTGGGGGTGCACCAGGACGGCCTGGTCCACATCAGCCAGCTGGCCAACCGATTCATCAAAGATCCGTCCAAGGTGGTGAAGGTTCAGCAGAAAGTTAAGGTGACGGTTCTGGATGTGGATCTGAAAAGAGACAGGATTTCCCTCTCCATGAAAGGTCCGGCGGAAAAGTCCCGGACGGTTTCGAAAGCAAAGCAATCCCAAAACAAAAAACCAAGCGCACCGCGGCCGCCGAAAAGAGCATCCAAAAAACCGACCCCTAAAAAGGTTAAAAGCGAAAATACTCCTTTTAACAACCCGTTTGCAGATTTGTTCGAATCGGGATCCAAGGATTCCAGGGGCCAAGGGTCCGAGTGAAAAGCAAAATAGAAATGCAAAAATGGCGGTTTCAGGATGGCAACCGGTGATAGCGGTATCAATTGCGATACCTGCAGAAATGAAAAATTGAAAGCCAGGGCACCCTACGGCGGGAACGTAAAGGTTCCGAAAGAATTCTGGGAAGACCTGGCCCGGAAAGACCGGCCCCTTCTTTGTGAGGCTGCGGGTGCATTACTGCATGGGCCGACCTGTGTTAATTTACGGTTTTTGCATGAAGAGATCCGCATCGATGTGGACAAACGATGCCTGCTATTTTTTCAATAACGCATGCACCAATGCTTCGGCCGCGCTGCAGGGATCGATGTCATATCTGGCGATACTATCCATTGTTTCCCGCCATTTCCGGCCGTGTTCCAAAGCTGATAAGGATTGCTCCATGAGATGCCGCCTGAAGTGAATCATGAATTCAGTGTGCATTTTATGTTTTTGGTAGTCTTTTAGCCCATCGGTTTTTAAAAAATTCCAATGGTCTTGTGCCCGGCGCAGCAGTTCATCCACACCCTGGTTGCGCAGAGCAAGGGTTTTGATGACCGGAGGTGCCCAATTGCTTTTCCGGGCTTGTTGCATACTGAGCATCATTTTGATTTCATTCAGCGCTATTTCCGCTCCTTCCATATCGGCCTTGTTGAGGGCAAATATATCCGCGGTCTCCAAGATTCCGGATTTGACGGCTTGAATGCCGTCGCCCATATCGGCCGTAATAACCACGATGGTGGTGTGGGCCAGGTGGATGATATCCACTTCATCCTGACCGGCGCCCACTGTTTCGACAAGGATCACGTCTTTGCCCATGGCATCCATGACTGTGGCTATGCCGAAAGCGGACCGTGAAAGCCCGCCTACATGACCCCGGGTGGCAATGCTTTTGATGAAGACGCCGCCGTCATCGGCGTGGCGCTGCAGACGCACCCGATCTCCCAAAATGGCACCTCCGGAATAGGGGCTGGTGGGGTCTATGGCCAAAACACCGACGGTTTTTCCTTGCCGGCGCAGATGGTGGACCATGCCGTCCATCAGGGTCGATTTGCCTGCGCCGGGTGCACCGGTAAGTCCGATGATGTGAGCATGCCCGGTATGCGGGTACAGGTGTTTGAGGTGGGCGGTTGCCCCTTGGGCGTCATCGTCAATATCCCGCATGAGTTGTGCCGCCGCCCTGATATCTCCCGTTAGCACTCTTTCAGCCAGCATGGTGTTTTTTCTCCTGTTCCGCCTATGCAATATAGCCAATCGAGAGGCGGTAAACGTTCACCTTTTCGTGTCCAAATGTCATATTGCTTCGATTTCAATTTGGATTTTTTGGGCAACTATGAGATTATCATAGATGAAAAGTTACATTTACCATTTTAAGCCATGTTTTCCCTTTTGGCAATCCTTCTCATCCAGCCATAGAGAGGCTTTTCAGAAAGGAAAAATTGGGTCTCAATAAATTTATATAAAAACAGCTCACAGCTCATAATCGATAGGGGTCTTTTCAGCGGGTAGTTTCAAGGCAACACCCCTATGGCCTATGCGCTACAAAGGAAAATAGCATGCACCTTAACCGGGTTAAATTTCTCGCCGAAGAATATCCGACCTTGGATAATTACCCATTTTGCCTCGATCTTTTTCGTAATACCCAAAAAATTGCCTTCCAATCACCAGTGACATTTTTCATCGGTGAAAACGGAACCGGAAAATCGACCCTGCTTGAAGCCATATGCCACAGGTCCGGGTATCACATCTGGCGGGGCGTTCAGCGGACGCGCTACGAGGTCAACCCCTATGAAGATGAACTGTATCGATTCATAAGGCTGAAATGGGTCAACGGTATGGTGCCGGGATCCTTTTTTGCCGCGGACACTTTCCGTAATTTTGCCAAGAACCTGGACGAATGGTCGGCCATGGATCCCGGGATGCTCAAATATTTCGGTGGGAAATCCCTCATGTCCCAATCCCACGGCCAATCCCTCATGTCACTGTTCAGAGCCCGCTATAAAATCAAAGGCCTTTACCTGCTGGATGAACCCGAAACGGCTTTATCACCCAAGAGCCAGCTGGCGCTTTTAGGTGTCCTGCAGACCATGAGCCGCAAAGGCCACGCCCAGTTCATTATTGCTACCCATAGCCCCATTCTGCTGGCCTGCCCGGATGCCGACATCTTGGATTTCAACACCCTGCCCATTGCATCCATTGCCTACGAAGAGACCGAATACTTCAGAATCTATCGGGATTTTTTGAATGATCGCAGCAAGTTTTTGCCGCAGAGACGGGAGAGCAATTTTTAATTTTGAGTTCTTAATTTTGAATTTTGAATTGGCATTTTGGTTTCCCGTAATCCGCTTTGGCAGGGCTAAAGCCCTGGGCTACATCGAAATCGGGATCGCTATCGGGATCGAGGCTTCAGAACAATAAGCTGTTGAATCGTTAAATTGAGAATCGTTAAGTGGTGCTGATTGCCTCTCAATTTAACGATTTGCCTAATTCCCCATTTAACCGATTTAACCATTTGATTATTCAACGATTTAACAACTTTTCGATCCCGATTTCGATTTTTTTACCCTTCGGGAGAAATCGAATATTTGACTTGACAAATTCTGGGGAAACACCTAAAAAAGCTTTAATATGATTAAAATATAGCTGAATTGTAGCCACACAAGCGAAGCTGTGATGATTCAAAGTGGCCTACTACGTTTATATCAAGGGGAATAACATGAGGTATGCAGAGACAGGCTATAACCTGGAAATCGATCTGACCCGCGGCAACATCGAAAGGGTCGCTACCGATCCCAAAGATACCGAGCTGTACCTGGGGGGCCTGGGAACCAGTGCCAAAATAATGTGGGACAGGGTGCCCCCGGAAATCGAAGCCTTTTCCCCCGACAACCTGCTCATATTTGCTGCCGGTCTTTTGTGCGGCACCCCCGCCACCGGATGCAACCGCACCATCGTTTCCACGATTTCTCCCCAGACAAAATTGATGGTTTTTTCGATGATGGGCGGGTTCTGGGCACCGGAACTGAAGTTCGCCGGCTATGACAAGGTGATCCTGCGCGGCAAATCTCCGGACCTGGTTTATCTGTGGATACACAACGATAAGGTGGAGATACGGGATGCCTCCCATCTGAAGGGTAAGGGTGCCAATGAAACGGCCCAACTTCTTTGCAAGGAGTTGCAGGAACCCAAAGCCCAGGTGGCGGCCATCGGCCTGGCCGGTGAGAACCGGGTATTTTTTGCTTCCATAGAACAGGGGCGGTCCAGTGCCAGCCGCGGCGGAATAGGGGCCGTCATGGGGGACAAAGGGGTCAAGGCCATCGTCGTCCGTGGAACAAACGACATCCATGTGGCCCAACCGGTTGAATACCTGGAGCAGTGCAATGAGGTGATCGAATATATAAAATTTCGGGAAGATCATCCCATCCCGGGGGTCATTCCCATTCTATCCGTACTGGGTTCACCCCAGGAGATGGCCATCCATGATGAAAAGTGGCACACGGAAAATTTTTCTTGGGGGAATTCAAGGACTCGCAGGAAGGATTTCTGGAACGACGACATCGCCGCAGAGTGGCGAAAGACCCTGGACGATGCGCGCACCCGCATGATCAGCTGCTACAACTGCCCCCTGAAGTGCGGGGCGACCTTGAACATGCCGGGATTGCCAACCTACATGATGAAGTGCTTTACCAAGCTGACCTACACCATGGCGGCCATGTCCAACCTGGAGTTCGGGCTGACCATCGCCCAGAAAGCGACTGAATATGGTGTGGATGGCTACTCGGCCCCCCAGGTAATGGCCTTTGCCCTGGAGCTTTATGAGGACGGCATTCTGACGGATAAAGACCTGGAGGGGATGCCGCCCGAGTCGGAGGAGAGATTTTTCTGGTTGCTGGACAAGATCGTGCGGCGGGAAGGGATCGGCGATGTCCTGGCCAACGGTACACACTGGGCGGCCAAGGAGATCGGCAACGGTGCCGAGGCCTACGCGCACAACAATATTAAGAAGCTCGAACAGCTGCCCCTTAAGCTCGGCATGCTGAATCCCATCTACTTTCTCATGTATTGCACCGGTGAGAAGATCAACATCACCCAGATTGAAGGGCAGTTTCCCCAAGGGCCTTTTCCCAAAAGAGAGCATCGCGAAAAGTTTGTAAAGGACTGGTTCCAGGTTCCTGATGACAAATTCAAACAGTACTTTCTGGATTGGGAACCGCGCGGGGAAAACTCGATGCCCTACTATCCGACGGTCGAGATGACCTGCGAAATCGTCGACTGGATGGAAAAAATGCACTACATCGATGATGCCCTCGGCATGTGCGCGGGGTTGTCGTCATTTCATTTGAAAGCGCCCTATCATATCCACAATTTTCCCAAATTCATTTCTGCCGGTACGGGGATCGAAATGGATGAGGATAAACTGACCCAGGCCGCCAAACGTTACCGGACCCTGGTCAGGGCCATCAACATCCGAAGGTGGATGCGCCGCAAAGACGAGAAACCGCCCGAGGATCATTGGAAAAAAAGAATTCCCGAACTCGAAAAAGAGCTCCTGGACACTTACTATGCATACAAGGGGTGGAACAATGACGGCATCCCTACCCAGGCGTCCTTAGAGGAGTTGGGACTGGATTATGTGAGCGAAGATTTTTTAAAGAGGGGGATCCTGACGGATGGCGAATAAAACCATTAAAACCATAAGAGTGGACGTGGACAAATGCAATGGCTGCCGGGCATGCGAAGTCATCTGCTCCGCTTTTCACGCCGAACCGAAATACAGCAGCAACAATCCGGCGAGGTCTCGCATCCGGGTGATCCGTGAACCGTTCACCGACATATATGTTCCCGTTTATGCCGGCGAGTATACGCCTGCCGAATGTGCCGGCCGGGAAAAGTATACGATTGATGGAAAAGAGTATGAAGAGTGTGCCTTCTGCCGGGCATCCTGCCCGTCCCGTCCCGAGTTCAAGGAACCCGATTCCGGACTTCCCTTGAAATGCGATATGTGTGAGGGCGAGGAGCAACCTCTGTGCGTCAAGTGGTGCCTGGCGGACGCCCTGATTTATGAAGAGAGGGAAGAGGAAGTTGAAGAAGCGGTGGAGCAGGAGGAACTGGAGATCGGCCTGGAAACGCTGGCGAACAAATATGGATTGCAGAAAATTACGGATGCACTGAGCCGCATGAACGAAAAAGAGTGAGTTGCCGTCCGTAAAAGCTATTTCCTGAATTAGAAAAAAGAATTTTGTTACAAAAAGACAATCACGAAAGCACGAAATCTGAAAAACACGAAAAAAGTAATACGTATTTCGTGGTTTCGTACTTTAGTGCTTTCGTGATGAAAGATTTTTCTCAATTCTGGTTCGTCTGGGTTGGGCGATAGCACGATACGCATGGCCATTTTTTATAAATTGTTGAAGGAAAAATACATATAGTGGAAACCGTAGCCCCGTTCAAAGAAGTCATCGATGAGATCAAAGCGGCCGGCGGAGAGGCCTTCCGGTTTTGTTTTCAATGCGGATTGTGCGATGCTGTCTGCCCATGGAACCGGGTGCGGCAATTCAGCATGCGCAAGATTATTCGAGAGGCGTCCTTCGGCCTGACCGAGATCGACGGCGAGGATATATGGCGCTGTACTACCTGTGGAAGATGCCCCGAGAGGTGTCCCCGGGGGGTAAAACAGATCGATGTCGGTGTATCCCTGCGGCGGGTCGCGTCGGAATACGAGGTGTTTCCCGCTTCCGTCCGTTCAGCCCGCACCGCAAGAGCCAGCCTCATTTCCGAAGGCAACCCCCTTCAGGGGGAGCGGCAAAAGCGGGCGGACTGGGCCAAGGATCCGGCGGTGAAGACATATACCGAGGGTATGGAAATTCTGTACTTTGTCGGTTGCTACTATAGCTATGATCCGAGGATGAAAAAGGTTGCCATGGCCACCGTCGACATCCTGAATAAAGCCGGGGTCGATTTCGGTATATTGGGCACGGCGGAGAACTGCTGTGGAGAAAGTATCCGCAAGATCGGCAGTGAAAAAGTATTCAAACAACTGGCCCGGGACAATATCAAAACATTCATCGATCACGGTGTAAAACGGATCGTTGTTTCATCCCCGCACTGCTACCATACCTTCAAGAACGAATATCCGGAATTTATGGTGAATTTTGAAGTGATTCACCTTTCTCAATATCTCATTGAACTGCTGGATGCGGGCAGACTTGAACTCAGGGGGTCATACCGTCGGAAAATAACCTATCATGATCCCTGTTACCTGGGTCGGCATAACGACATCTACGCTGCACCGCGCAATATATTGCAAAAAATATCGGGTCTGGAACTGGTTGAAATGGTTGACTCGCAGAGTGACAGTCTCTGCTGCGGCGGCGGCGGCGGCCGAATCTGGATGGATACGCCCAAAGAAGAGCGGTTTTCCGATATCAGGTTGCAGCAAGCCCATGAGACCGGAGCCGAGATACTGGTTACGGCCTGTCCGTACTGTATCACCAATTTCGAGGAAAGCCGGTTGAACCTGGAATATGACGAGGTCCTGGAGATCAAGGATATTGCCGAAATTGTGAGTGAGGTTATTGCTTAGAGCAGACTAACGCAGACATTTTTTAATAGCGACGAAGTCGCGTTAACTAATCGTTTGGTACAAACGATTAGGAAGGGATATATACCCGTGGAAAACGAAGTATTGCCCGAAGAAATTATGCAACAAATTTCTGAAAGCCCCGAAGACAATGGTTTTGGTGATGTTATGGTTGTCGGCGGTGGTGTCAGCGGGATTCAAGCCTCTCTTGACCTTGCCGCTGCCGGTTTTAAAGTCTACCTGGTGGAGAAGGAGCCGAGCATCGGCGGGCACATGGCTCAGCTTGACAAGACCTTCCCCACCAACGACTGCTCCATGTGAATTCTGTCGCCTAAACTGGTCGAGGTCGGCCGGCATCCAAATATAGAGGTCCTGACATACACCGAAGTCGACGATGTGGAAGGGACAGCAGGGGACTTTCAGGTCACCCTGAAAAAAAAGCCCAGGTATATCATCGAAGAAAAATGCACGGGTTGTATGACCTGTGTAAAATACTGCCCGGTGGAATACCCCGATCAGTTCAACCAGGAAATTTCCGAGAACAAGGCCATTCACGTATACTTTTCCCAGGCGATTCCCCTGGTGACCTATATCGATGACAGATGTCTTTTTTTAAAAGAGAATAAATGCGATATCTGCAGGGGGGTATGTAAAAACGAAGCCATCGATTTCAATCAAACCGTTGAAAAGGTGGAAATCAATGTCGGTGCCATCATCCTCTCTTACGGCATCGAGCCCTTCGACCCCAAAGTCAAGGCGGAATACGGCTACGGAAAGATGCAGAATGTGGTCACCAGTATGGACTATGAACGACTGCTTTCCTCCACCGGACCCTACGAAGGCAAGGTGCTGCGCGCTTCCGACAAAAATCGCCCTAAAAAAATCGCCTGGCTCCAATGTGTCGGTTCAAGACGGGTAACTCCCGGCGAAAACAGTTATTGTTCAGGTGTGTGCTGTACCTATACCCAGAAACAGGTGATTTTGACCAAAGATCACGACACTACGGCTGAGTGTACGATTTTTCACAACGACATACGTTCGTTCGGCAAAGATTTTGAGCGCTATTTTCAGCGGGCGGAACAACTTCCCGGGGTCCGGTTCATCCGAAGCTATGCATCCATCGCAGGAGAACTTCCCGAAAGCGGGAACATTGCGGTACGGTATGCCACGTCCGACGATGGCGTAAAAGAGGAGGAATTCGACATGGTGGTGTTATCTGTCGGGCTGAACCCTCCCGCCGACCATAAAGCGCTGGCAGAAAAGTACGGTATAGAACTCAACGCACACGGTTTCAGCAAAGCCATTCATTCCAACCCCATACAAACCAACCGGCCGGGGATATTTGTCAGCGGCGCCCTCATGGGACCTACCGACATACCCGAGTCGGTGTTTACCGCCAGTGGTGCCGGTGCCCAGTGCGGGGAGCTCCTGGATTTCAGGCGGGGTAAGCTGGCCCGGGAAAGAATTTATCCACAGGAAAGAGATGTCTCTCAAGAGGCGCCTAAAATCGGTGTTTTTGTGTGCCATTGTGGGACCAATATCGGCAGTGTCGTCGACGTTCCTTCCTCGGTTGACTATGCCCTGACTTTGCCCAACGTTGTTTATGCGCAGGAGCAATTGTTTTCATGTGCCACGAATTCCGCTAAGGAGATAACCGACCTGGCCGAGGAAAAAGGCCTCAACCGGGTGGTTATCGCCGCCTGTTCTCCCAGAACACTGGAGCCATTGTTCCGGGACACCCTGAGAGAGGCGGGCCTCAATCAATACTACTGCGACATGGCCAATATTCGCGAGCACTGCTCCTGGGTCCATTCCAGGCAAAAGGAAGAGGCCACTGAAAAAGCAAAGGACATCATCCGTATGTCGGTGGCGCGGGCCCGCTATCTGGAACCATTGCAGGAATTTGACCTGCCGGTCAACAAAGCCGCCCTGGTGGTCGGGGGAGGGATAGCCGGCATGACCTGTGCACTTTCCATTGCCGCCCAGGGGCACGATGTCCACCTGGTGGAAAAAGAGAAGAACCTGGGCGGGATGGTGCGTAGAATTCACACCACCATTGAGGGCATGGATGTTCAGGCGTATCTGGATGATTTAATCCGTGATGTTTACCGCAACCCCCTGATCCATGTATCCCATGAGTCTGATATAAAAGACGTTTCCGGCTACCTGGGTAATTTTACCACCACTGTGGAAACCGAGGGTCGGATCAAGACAATACAGCATGGTGCTTCCGTTCTGGCCATCGGTGCCGATGTATATATGCCCACCGAATACCTTTATGGTGAAAACGATAAGGTGTTCACCCATTTGGAATTGGAGGAGCAGATTGCCGCAGGAGCAGAAAGGGTTGTCGGCGCGCAAAGCCTGGTTATGATCCAGTGTGTCGGCTGCAGAAACGAGGACAGGAATTACTGTTCCCGGGTCTGCTGCAGCCATGCGGTAAAGAATGCTTTGAAACTGAAAGAGAAAAACCCCGAGATGGATATCTACATTCTCTACCGGGATATGCGGACCTATGGTTTCAGGGAGGATTATTACCGCGAAGCGGCAGACAATGAGGTAAAGTTTATCCGTTACCAGCCTGATGACAAGCCTCTGGTGGAGGCAGCCCAGGAGGGTGGCCGGGAAATTTTAAGAATAAGCGTGTCGGATCCGATTTTAGGTCAGCGGCTTGAACTGGATGCCGATATCCTTTCACTGGCCGCCGCCGTGATTCCCTCCGCGTCCACCAAACAGATTGCCGGGTTATTCAAAGTCACGCTGAGCCCGGATGAATTTTTCAAGGAAGCCCATGTCAAACTGAAACCGGTGGAGTTTTCCGCAGATGGTGTCTATCTTTGCGGGACGGCGCATTATCCCAAGCATATACAGGAAACCATCAATCAGGCATACGGGGCTGCCGGCAGGGTTTTGACGTTGCTGGCCAACGATACGGTCACCGCCTCAGGATCGGTCTGCGAGGTGATTGAACAGGATTGTGTCTCCTGCGGCGCCTGCATCAGCGCCTGCACCTATGATGCCATAGAATTTATCGATACGGCCAAGGGCAGGAAGGCCTGGGTGAACCCGATTCTCTGTAAGGGGGATGGCCTCTGCAACGCCAAGTGCCCGACCAATGCCATCGTGCTGAAGCACTTTACCGACGATGAACTCCAGGGCCAGATCGATGCGGCGACCAATACGCAGGATGAAATCAAACAGCAGATGAAAGCCGCTGGATGAGTCTGAATTCTAATGCACCGTGGGTAGAACGGCTTGCACAAAAAAATGAACATCGAACATCGAACGTCCAACATCGAACGATGAACAAAAAGATGGCGATTGGGATCGGCCATTTGAATGTGCGCAAAAATTACAAACCAATCACGAAAACACGAAAGTATCAAAGCACTAAATTTTATTCCACCGGAGGTTAAATACTCTAATATCGTCATTCCCGCGAAGGCGGGGATCCAGTAAGGTTCTGGATACCGGATCAAGTCCGGCATGACAAAGAAAGTTGTCTATTGAGTTGCCAGATTAACAAAGGGGTGAGAAAAAAGGATGACAAACGGATTCGAGTTTAAACCGAACATTCTGGGTTTTGTCTGCCACTGGTGAGCTTACGGCGCTGCTGACCTGGCTGGAGTTTCCAGACTGCAATATACAAGCGAGATCAGGCTCATCCGGGTGATGTGTTCCGGCAGGGTTGACCTGGAATTTATCCTCAGAGCCTTTGCCAATGGGCAGGACGGCGTGCTTATCGGTGGCTGCCGCCTGGGTGAATGCAATTACGTTACCCATGGAAACTACGATGCACTCAGCACGGTGCATCTGTGTAAAAAAATAATGGAGTACATCGGCTTGAATGCTGAAAGACTGAAGATAGCATTCATGTCCGGTGCCGAAGGAAACCTACTGGCCGAGGTTACGGATGAATTTACCGGCACCGTCAAAGCATTGGGACCCATCGGCAAGGCGGAGGGTATTCCCGCCGATGAACTGAAGCTTAAGCTCACAGCCGCCCGAAAACTAGTCCCTTACCTTAAACTGGTGGAAAGGGAACGGCTGCGCGTACCGTCCAAGTCGGAAAATGCCTACAAGGCATTTTTTGAAAATGAAGAAAACAATAAACTGGTGGACGAAATATTGGCGGATAAAATGGCCGTTAGCCAGATTATGCTGCTCTTGGAGGAGAAACCCCTTTCAACGAGTGATATTTCCAGGCGTTTGGGACTGAATCCGTCTGATGTGTCGAGACATATGAACCGTTCATCGACGCACGGCCTGGTTTGGTATGATACGGCCAGCAACTGCTATAAATCATGTCATCACTACGAATCATAAGTCTCTGGGTTATGTGGACGTAGGAGCCAGGAAGTCGTTTATGAACATAGAAAAGGTCGACCAGATTATTGATAAATATCAGGCAGAAGCCAGTGCACTCATTCAGGTGCTGCTGGACATTCAGAGTGAGAACCATTGGCTTCCCAGTGAGGCTTTGAAGAGGGTCAGTGAAAAGTTGCAGGTGCCGGTAGCCAGGATTCAGCACATCGTCACTTTCTATAAAGCCTTCAGCCTGGTACCCAAAGGACGTCATGAAGTTCACATCTGTGTGGGGACGGCCTGTCATGTCCGCGGGGCTGAGCGTGTTCTCGATACGGTGCAGGACCTGACCGGCATCAAAGCCGGCGAGACCGACCTGGAATTGAAGTTCAGCCTCGAGACGGTCAACTGTCTCGGTTGTTGTGCCCTGGGGCCGGTGATGGAAGTTGACGGGAAGATCCATGGTAAGATGCTGCCCGGGAAAACCGGGGATGTGCTTAAAAAATTAGGGGTCAAGTCTGCCCTTGACTCTTAACGATTTAGAGATTGTCTATTTTGCCGCCGAGGACATCTTCTGAATTATAGGTTTAGGGTATAAGGTATACGGTATAAGATAAAAATAGCTCATAGCTGATAGGAAGCGCTTTTTTTATTAGCCGCAGACGGGCGCAGACAGCTTGAATGCTAAAGGAAAGGGCGAATAACCAATATCCAATAACGAATGATCAAAGTCCAAGTTAAGGCAAACAGCATAAAGTATTCGGAATTCGGCATACGGTTTAGCAGGGCTAACGCCCTGGGCTATCGCTATCGGAATCGGGATCGAAATCGAGGCTTCAGAACAATAAGCCGTAGCGATTTGGATGGTGCGGCCCAACAGGATGATACACCGCGGCTTGCCGCGGGGAGGCTTTATTGGATATTTAAATAAGGTGGATTGCCAATCCTGCTTGTAGCTATTCGGCGTTCGATGTTGGACGTTCGATGTTCGATGTTTATCTTTATAAATTATTTTGGAGAATAATATGGCGCGGTTGAATTCGCCTGAAGAATTAGAACGTTTCAGAAAAAAAATACTGGCCCAACGCGACCCGAACAAACCCTGTATCTCCATATGTGCCGGTGCCGGCTGCGTCGCTTCCGGAGCGGATGAAGTGATTGCCGCGTTCCAATCAGAAATCGAAAACCAGGGGTTGAAAGCGGAAGTGGATACCAAGGGCACCGGATGCCCCGGATTTTGTGAAAGAGGACCCGTGGTGGTCATCTATCCTGAGGAGATATGTTATCTCGAGGTAACGGCCGAAGATGTCCCCGAGATTATCACCAGTACCATCAAGGAGAAAAAGGTTGTCGAGCGTCTGCTCTACGAGAACCCGGAGACCGGTGAACGCGTAACCCGGGAATCGGATATACCCTTTTATAAAAACCAGGCACGCAATCTTCTCTGCAGCAACATCCGGATCGATTCCAAACGTATCGATGACTACCTGGCCATTGACGGCTATTCCGCCCTAACCAAATCGTTATTCAAGATGGCCGACGTTGATGTTTTGGCGGAAGTAAAAAAATCAAATCTCAGGGGAAGAGGCGGCGGCGGTTTTCCTGCCGGAAGAAAGTGGGAGGGCTCCCGCAATGCCGCCGAACCCATAAAGTACGTGATCGTTAATGCCGATGAAGGCGACCCCGGCGCTTTCATGGACCGGGCGCTTCTCGAAGGAAACCCGCATTCAATTCTCGAAGGATTGATCATCGGGGGGTATGCCATCGGTGCGCACGAAGGCTATATCTACGTCCGACAGGAGTATCCCCTGGCGGTGGAGAACATCATTCTTGCGATTCAGCAGGCAGAAGCGTATGGTTTTCTTGGGGAAAACATCCTGGGCTCGGGTTTCGATTTCAAGGTTGTCGTGCACCAGGGTGCCGGCGCTTTTGTATGCGGTGAATCAACTGCTCTGATGACAGCCCTGGAGGGCAGGGTGGGGGAGCCCCGGCCGAAATATATTCGCTCCAATATCAAGGGTCTTTGGGAACGGCCCAGTGTCTTGAACAATGTCGAGACGTGGGCCAACGTACCGCTTATCATCAACAAGGGCGCTGACTGGTTTACGCAGTTTGGCACTGAAGGCAGTAAGGGAACGAAGATTTTCTCCCTTGTGGGAAAAATTAACAACACCGGCCTTGTTGAAGTCCCCATGGGCATAACCTTGAAAGAGATCATCTACAACATCGGCGGCGGCATTCCCGACAATAAGAAATTCAAGGCCGTGCAGACCGGTGGGCCATCCGGGGGGTGTATCCCGGCGGAAATGCTGGATCTGGAAGTCGGATTTGATGAACTCGCCAAAGCCGGCTCCATGATGGGTTCCGGTGGAATGATTGTCATGGATGAAGATACCTGCATGGTGGATGTGGCCCGGTATTTTATAAACTTTCTTACGGATGAATCCTGTGGCAAGTGTGTCCCCTGCCGCGAAGGTTTGCGGCAGATGCACAAAATCCTCACCAATATTACCGCAGGAAAAGGAAAAGAGGGGGATATCGAGCTTCTGGAGACGCTGTCCGAGACCGCCATGGAAGCTTCACTTTGCGCATTAGGCAAGAGCGCTCCCAATCCGTTCTTGAGCACATTGCGCTATTTCAGAGAAGAATACGAAGCCCACATCAAGGAGAAGCGGTGCCCGGCCAAGTCCTGCAAGGAATTGATTGCCTACTACATTGACCCTGAAAAGTGCCAGGCGTGTATGCTGTGCGCCAAAAAGTGCCCCGTGGAGGCCATCGACGGCGGCAAAAAAATGATCCACATCATCGACCAGGAAAAGTGCACGAATTGCGGAACCTGTTTCGAAGTCTGTCCTCCGCGCTTTGGTGCAGTAAAGAAGATCTCGGGCGAGCCGGTCCCGCCGCCTGTTGCCCCGGAGAAAAGAAAATTGCCGGAAAGAAAATTGCCGGAAAGAAAAAAAAAGAAAGAGCAGTTAAAAAATGAGTGAAATCAAACTGGAGATCAATGGAAAGGAAGTAATGGCATCCCCGGGGATGACGATCCTGGCGGCAGCCGAAAACGCGGGGATTGCCATCCCGACACTCTGCCACCACGAGAAACTGGAACCCTTTGGCGGCTGCCGGCTTTGTATTGTGGAAGTTACGGATCGCGGCTGGACCAAACTCGTTGTCTCCTGTGTTTACCCGGTTGCGAACAATTTGATTGTCAGAACCAGAACTGAAAAGGTCGACCGAATTCGCAAAACCATTCTGGAACTGCTGCTGGCCCACGCCCCGGATTCCGAACCGTTGAAAGAATTGGCGATAGAATATGGTGCCGACAGAGATCGTTTTGAAAAAGACCCCTCATTTTGCATTCACTGCGGACTGTGTGTGCGGTACTGTGCCGAGGTTAAAAAGAAGCATGCCGTTGGGTTTGTTGACCGGGGTATTAGAAAAGAGATCAGTTTCATTCCGGAAATAGCCGCCCGGGAGTGCAATGACTGCAAGGAGTGCTTTCCCTTGTGTCCGACGTCCTATCTCCAGGCGGCTTTTGTGCTGACCCAGGCCCTTGCGTTTTCAAAACATTAGAAAGTCCTAAATAAGGAGGGTTCAATTGAAAATTCTCACAACCGTAAAGAAAGTAGTCGATGTGGAACTGACCATTCGTGTGCAGGCGGGTGCCATTGTCGAGGACGGGCTGCAGTATGTGATCAATGCCTGGGATGAAAATGCCGTGGAAGCTGCTGTTCAACTCAAGGAAAACAACAATGCGGAAACCACCCTGGTCAGCATCGGCGGTGGTGATAACACCGACATGATCCGCAAATGCTATGCCATGGGAATTGAAAAGGGGATCCATGTCGAGGATCCGGCATTGGAAAAAGCAGATTCCCCGGTATTTGCCAGGGTGCTGCAAAAGGTTTTTGAAAAAGGGGACTATGACCTCGTTATCACCGGGAAGCAGGCCCAGGATACGGATAGCGGCCAGACCGGGATCATGCTGGCAGAGTATCTGGGGCTGCCGTGTGTCAGTAATGTCATCGATATCCAGGTGCTGGATGATCAACACATCAAGGTTTCCCGGCTGGGTGACGCCGGAACCGAAATCATCGAACTTGAACTCCCCGCCGTGGTCACCGTCACTGACAGCATCAATGAACCGCGGCTGCCGCAGATGCGCGGGATCATGATGGCCAAGAAAAAGCCCATCGATGTGATGGATTTGTCGGCCCTGGGTATTTCCATCGATGATGCCGACGGTGCCGCCCCAACATCGGAAATTGTGGAGTTCATGGCATCGAAAACGCGTGAGGCCGGACAGAAATTCGAGGGTGATGCCGCCCAGATTACCGCTCAGGTAGTGAGTCTGCTGGTAGATGAGGCTAATGTTCTATAATCATGGATCATCTTCCGATCCGTTGTAGCATTATTGAAAAGAATAACCTTAACACATAAGGAAACATCATCATGGCAAAAATACTCGTCGTCGCAGATATCAAAAATGATGCGCTCAAAGACAGCACGACAGAGCTTCTGTCAAAAGCCGGATCCATCGGGGCGGAGACCGCCGTGGTGGCCATCGGCAGCAATATCGAAGCGTTGATTCCCGGCCTGGTAAACGCCGGTTCCGATACCCAGTACGTTGCCGATGATCCTGCACTGGCCATTTTTTCTGCCGGCCCATACGCATCCTGCGTTGCTGATGCAGCCAAACAATTTGAAGCAGATCAGATCTGGTTCAGCTTTTCGGAAAGCGGCAAGGCAGCTGCTCCGAGGGTGGCGGTGCAGCTGGAAGCTGCCTGTGCTACTGAAATTACCGATGTCGCAATCTCCGGAGAACACGTCGAAGTTATCCGGCCGGCCATTGCCAATAAAGTGATGCAGCGCGTCAGGATCAATGCCGGGCAGATGGTGGCCGTCGTCAGGGCCGGAGCGTTTGAAGCAGCGGAAGGGATCACGGGGACTGAAAACGTTGTCACGCTTTCACCTCCGGCAGTGGATGTAAAGGCCGTGGTCAAGGAACTGATATCGGATGCAAGCGGTGAAATCGATCTTGCCGATGCCGACATCGTTATTTCCGTAGGACGCGGGGTCAAGGATCAAACCGGTGTCGATCTTGTCAAAGAACTGGCCCACGACCTGAAGGCTGGATTCGGTTCTTCCCGGGCCATGGTGGATGGCGGTTTCATGGCCCACAACAAGCAGGTCGGGCAAACCGGAAAAATTGTGGCCCCGTCACTGTACATGGCTATTGGCATCTCCGGAGCCATTCAGCACCTTGCCGGCATGAACGGCTCCAAGGTGATTCTGGCCGTCAACAAAGATCCCGAAGCGCCGATATTCAATGTCGCCGACTATGGCATCGTCGGCGACCTTTTCGAGGTGGTGCCCATACTTCGGGCGGAAATTAAAAAAATTAGGATATGAGTTAACAGGCAGTAGCGTCTAATAAACAACACGCTAAAAATTAGAAGATGGTCTGTATTTTATAAATGTTGGACGTTCGATGTTCGATGTTCAAAAAATGTTTTATTCCTTTTCGGTTTATCTTGGTCATAAATGCAAATTTTAAGAGTGAGCTGCCCATGAACCCCATTCTAATGTCACTTCTCCTCCTGGTCGGTCTGGCCGTCTTCGGCCGCACGATGTTTAAAAAAATCCAATTGTTAAGGGCGCTTGAACCCGAGAGCCGGGCCAATCATATCAAGGACCGCCTCAAGAATTTAGTGATTGTGGCCATTGGTCAACAGCGCCTGGTGGGCAGAAAAAAAGAGCGGGCCGCGGGCATCATGCACGCTTTGATTTTCTGGGGTTTCTGCATTCTGCTGATACGCAGCCTGACACTGTACGGAGAAGGATTTGTAGAAGGGTTTCAACTGCCTTTGCTGGGCGGTGAGTACATTCTGGGATATTTTTACATCGCGCTTAAAGACATCATGGAAGGCATTGTCCTGCTGATGGTGATATATGCCATTCTGCGCCGGGCGGTCCTCAAGCCTGAACGGCTGCACAATACATGGGAAGCATATTTCGTTCTGGGAATGATCGGTGTTTTGATGATTTCCGACCTTTTGTATGACGGGGCGCGTTACCACCTGATCATGCTGCACCATAACCCGGGACAGCTCCATTTTTTCAATAACCCGCAGTATGGTAACGAGTTTCTCTGGGCTCCCGTTACCCGGGGCGCGGCCGCCTTCATATCCGGATTAAGTGCTGATGCTCTTGGGTATGTCTTGGCCGGCATGTTCTGGCTGCACATCATCACCCAGCTGACCTTTCTAAACTTTTTGCCCCTGGGAAAACACTTTCACGTCATCACCGCACTTCCCAATGTTTTTTTAAGGAGCCTGGGCTACCCCCATCAAAAGGCCAGGCTTTTGGACCTGGAGGATGAAACAGCTTGGGAGGATGCGTCACTGGGACTCAATCACATTCATCAACTCAGCTGGAAACAGGGACTGGATCTCTACACCTGTACCGAGTGCGGCCGCTGCAAGGAGGTTTGCCCCACGAATATAACCGACAAACCGTTAAACCTGCACGAATTCAACGATAGTCTGAAAAGTGAGCTCCTGGCAAATGCCGAAAATCTTATCAAAAGAGCCAAGCTGCGCGCGGCCATGTCCCAAAATGGCGATGATGACCAGGATGATGATCAGACGGAGAAAATCAAGGCGGAGATAGCGAATCTCAACAGCAAAAAACAGCTTGTAGGTGACGTCATATCTGAGGACACGCTGTGGGCCTGCACTACCTGCCGTGCCTGTGAAGAAGTCTGCCCGGTTACCATCGAGCATGTTCCCCGTATCATCGCCATGCGGCAGGGGCAGACGCTGATGGCCGAAGTGTATCCCAAAGAGTTGAATCCGGCCCTCAAGGGACTCGAGCGTAACGGAAATCCCTGGGGGATCGGATACGACAAACGCGCCGATTGGGCCAAAGGGTTGGATGTCAAATTGATGGCGGATGCGTCCGATGTCGAATATCTACTCTGGGTCGGGTGCGCCGGTTCTTTTGATGACCGCAGCAAAAAGGTGTCCGCAAGTCTGGTTAAAATTCTGCAAAAAGCCTCTATCCGTTTTGCCATGCTGGGTACGGAAGAAAAGTGCACCGGCGACTTTGCCCGGCGCGTGGGCAATGAGATGCTTTACCAGATGATGGCCCAGGAAAACATAGAAACGTTGAACCGTTACAAGGTAAAAAAGATAATCACGGCATGCCCCCACTGCCTCAACACCCTCAAGCATGAATACCCGCAAATGGGCGGGAATTACCAGGTGATCCATCATGCGGAGTTCATCGACCAACTTGTAAAGGATGGTAAAATCACCCTGAGCAAGACAATGACAGGGGTTTTGACTTACCATGACCCCTGTTACCTGGGACGCTATAATTCGGTTTACGATCAACCCCGATCGATTTTGAAATCTATATCCAAAGACGAATTCAAAGAACTCGACCGGCATGGCCGGGAAAGCTTTTGCTGCGGTGCCGGCGGAGGCAGAATGTGGATGGAGGAGACCATCGGCAAAAGGATCAACCTGGAACGTTCAGAAGAGATTGTCGGTTGTAAGGCGGACAACGTGGCGGTGGGTTGCCCGTTCTGCCTGACCATGTTGGAGGACGGCATGAAAGAGTTGGGCAAGGAAGAGGAGATCAGGACACGGGATATTGCCGAACTCGTGGCGGCGCATTTGGCTTAAAGAGCAATTACTTTTAGACAGGATTTACAGGATTATTTTTTTCACCGCAGAGCCGCAGAGAACGCGGAGATTTTTTATTTTTATCGCTTCGCGATATCCTTGGTACCGGTTATTAGGCAGATAGAATTTTGCAGGGTTTTAATTTAGCCGCAGACGGACGCAGACTTCACTAATGCTTAATTTTTAATTTTCAGTTTTTAATTATGCTAACAAGCTAACTTGGCTTTAAGCATAAGAATTCAAAATTAACAATTAACAATTGCCTTCCCTTGTAGCGATGAAATCGCGTTCACTAATAGATTGTGCCGATCTTTTAAAAGTCGGCACAATCTATTAGGTTGGTACAAGGTGAAAATAGCTTAAAGCTGACAGGAAGAGCTTTTTATTTAGCCACAGACAGACGCAGACAATTTATAAATCGCTTCGCGGAAATCCACTTTGATGCAAGCCAAATTGTTATCGGTATATTTTTTTAGACAGAATTTACAGGATTAACTTGATTAAAAATAGCTGAATCTG
>Ga0164313_10001222_pt1 | contig 22570 bp, 14 predicted proteins | sample GuaBasSedimGuay4_FD_113735 | JGI IMG/M metagenome (GOLD analysis project Ga0164313, IMG submission 113735) | Subseafloor sediment microbial communities from Guaymas Basin, Gulf of California, Mexico - Guay4, Core 4569-4, 0-3 cm | ecosystem: Environmental > Aquatic > Marine > Hydrothermal vents... | reverse complement strand
TGGGGTGCTGGGCAAGGCAGGCGCGAGGCGCCCAGGCCCAAAGGCCTTGGTCCTCGTGCCCAACGCCGGCCACGACCCAAAGCAACTCTGCCCGAAGGGTTTGGCCAGAAACGACCCCGGCGCTGCGTTCCATCCGAAAGGGATAGCCCTATGGGGATACCCCATTTAGGATGTGCCTTGCGGCGAGGCCTTTTCTGGCCAAACGACATATTTCATCACTCTTAAGACAGCCTCTCACACCTGCAGACACCAAACCACCAGACCCACGTGAATTGATGGTTCCCCGACTTGACACCTGAACATGACCCCTTTTCCCAACCCTGGAGGTGACACATGAAGGTAGCCGTAATTGGTCTTGGTTCGATTGGCATGGGCATGGCCGCATCGCTTTTTCGCGAGGGTCATGAGGTTGTGGGCGTCGATGTCCGGGAGGCACGACTGCGGAAGTTCTCCGAAACGGGTGGTCAGGTCGCTTCAACCGTCGCCGACGCCTGCCTGGACACCGAGGCGTTGGTATCAGTCGTGGTTGACGCCCGGCAAACCGAAACCGTGCTCTTCGGAGACCAGGGAGCAGCTGCGAACCTGCCTTCGGATGCGGTGTGTATTTCCTGCGCCACCCTGCCCCCGGAAAATGCCAGAGACTTCGCTCAGCGAATGGAAGACACCGGCCGACATTACCTGGATGCACCCACGAGCGGTGGACCTGCCAAGGCTCAGACCGGAGAGATTACGATCATGGGATCGGGGTCATCCGCGGCTTTTGAGAAAGCCGGCCCGGTGCTGAATGCTGTCGCGGCAAAGGTCTACAATCTGGGCGCGAAGGCGGGTGTGGGCTCCTCCATGAAGCTGGTCAATCAGCACCTTGCGGGCGTGCATATCGCAGTCGCATGCGAAGCGATGGCCATGGCGATTCGGTTGGGCCTGGAACCCAGGCAGGTTTACGACGTCATCACCCATGCCGCAGGATCGTCGTGGATGTTCGAGAACCGGGTGCCGCATATTCTGGAGGGCGACTATTCGCCGCAGAGCGCCACGAGCATATTTACCAAAGACCTCGGGATCGTTCTGGATACCGCTCGCTCGAATCAATTCCCGGTTCCCATGGCGAGTACGGGCCTGCAGTTATTCGAAATGGCAGCTGCCGCTGGAATGGGTGATGACGACGACACTTCAATCATACGTGTTTTCGCCCAACTGGCGGGCCTACAGTTGCCGGAGCGCGAAACGGGCAATGAACAAGACTGACCGCACCCGCCTTCAAAACGCCGCCGCCAGAGCAGAACCCCATCCCGCCAATGCCACGCGACGAGCCACGGAAACTTTTCCCGTTGTCATTCGTTTTCAACCATTCAAAATAGCAATATGACTCAATTTCACGCGACTGATAACCGCTATGAAAACATGAAATACAATCGCTGTGGGAACAGCGGTTTGAGACTTCCGGCCATTACGTTGGGACTATGGCATAACTTTGGAGATAATGCCTTTCAGGACAATGCCCGCGAAATGATCCTGGGAGCATTCGATCTGGGAATCACCCATTTTGATCTGGCCAATAACTATGGGCCGCCGCCAGGTTCTGCGGAATCGAATTTTGGACACATCTTGAAGTCCGATTTGGCTGCTTATCGAAATGAAATCATTATTTCTACAAAAGCGGGCTATCGCATGTGGGATGGACCCTATGGATGTGGTGGTTCGAGAAAATATCTCATTTCCAGCCTGGATGAGAGCCTGAAACGCATGGGCTTGGATTATGTGGATATATTTTATTCTCACATGTATGACCCGGAGACACCATTGGAAGAAACCATGGGGGCCCTGGATGCCATCATTCGAAAAGGCAAAGCCACATATGTGGGCATTTCGTCCTACTCTGCCAGGAAAACAAGAGAAGCCTCAGAAATCCTGAGGGGACTGGGTATGCCTTGCCTGATTCACCAGCCCTCCTACTCGATGCTCAATCGCTGGATAGAACCGGATCTGACCAGCACCCTGGTTGATGAAGGAATAGGCTGTATCGCCTTTTCTCCACTTGCCCAGGGTCTATTGACAGATCGCTACCTGAATGGCGTTCCGGAGGGATCGAGAGCAACGAACAAACAGTCTGCGTTTCGTGACTTCTTCTTGAAAGAAGACGTCCTCGAAAGAGTTCGGGGCCTGAATGATATAGCAATCAGGAGAGGTCAGAGCCTGGCCCAGATGGCATTGGCCTGGTGTTTCCAAAATCCTTCCATGACATCGTTGTTGATTGGCGCAAGCCGCTTGAGCCAGCTTGAGGAAAATGTGCGCTTTGTGGAAAATACTGAATTTGCACAGGATGAACTCGCGGATATCGACCAATATGCCGTCGAATCGGGTATCAATCTGTGGGCAGCCAGTTCGGATGCTGGATAGCCCGACTGGTTTTGAAGGGGGCAGTGGAGAATGGCAATGTTAAGCGCCCATTCAAAAGAAAGCCTGCGGTGATCAGGCCACCCCGCCTCTGGGAAGCCCTCGTTCCGGTGGTCTTCATGATCTTCCTGCTCGGAATGTCGGTGGTGAATGTGCGCGAGATCCCGGAAATGCCGGTTCTGACGCCGATCCTGGAGTTTCTGAGTCGTCTCCCGATTCTGGGCAGCTTGATTGAGGCCGGACTTTCGCCTCATATCCCCCTGATATTCGGCACTGTCCTTTCAGGCCTGCTCAGCCTCCGACTGGGCTACACCTGGGATGAAATGCAACGAGGGATCACCGACGGAATCGTGGTCGCCCTGCCTGCCTGCCTGATCCTCCTCGTGATCGGCATGTTGATCGCCACCTGGATAGCCAGCGGGATCGTCCCGACCATGATCTATTTCGGTCTCAAGATGATTTCTCCCGGCGTTTTCCTGCCCGCCACCTGTATCATCTGTGCCCTGGTCTCGGTCTCGACCGGCAGTTCGTGGTCGACCGCCGGCACCGTCGGCATCGCCCTCATCGGAGTCGGCCAGGGGCTCGGCTTTTCGCTCCCCCTCGTCGCCGGCGCCATCATATCAGGTGCCTATTTCGGCGACAAGATGTCGCCGTTGTCCGACACCACCAACCTCGCCCCCGGTGTGGCCGGGACCGATGTATTCAGTCATGTCCGACACATGATTTTCACCACGGGGCCGAGCCTGCTGATCGCCCTTGTCCTCTACACCTTCATCGGCCTTCACCGCGAAACGAGCCAGATGTCCTCGCTCGAGGGCATCGACACCATCCTCACCACGCTCGAGGCAAACTACCTTCTATCCGCCTGGCTTCTACTGCCACCCCTGCTGGTGATCGCGATGGTGATTTTTCGCGTCCCTGCGCTTCCCGCCCTGCTTTTGGGAGCAGTCATCGGCGGGATCGTGGCCCTTATCGCCCAGGGCGCTTCGCTGGCCACTGTAATGGACGCGGCCCAGAATGGCATAGTTTCGGACACCGGGATCGCAGCCGTTGACGAACTTCTTGGTAGGGGTGGCATGGAGAGTATGCTTTCGACCGTCGCTCTGATCATCTGTGCGCTCGCCTTTGGCGGACTCATGGAGCGGACGGGCATGCTCTCGGTTATTGCCGGGGCCATTCTCAAGGCGGTCCATTCGACCGGATCGCTTGTCGCCGCCACCCTGGCAACCTCCATCGGCATGAACTTCATCGCTCCGGATCAGTACCTGTCCGTTGTGGTGCCGGGCCGGATGTACCGCGAAGCGTTTCATCGACGGAATCTTCATCCCAAGAATCTCTCGCGCTGCCTTGAAGATGGAGGCACCCTCACCTCACCGCTCATCCCCTGGAATACCTGTGGTGCCTATATGTGGGCGACACTTGGAGTCTTTCCCTTTGCCTACCTGCCGTTTGCCTTCCTCAACCTGATCAACCCGATCATTTCCGTCATCTACGGTTACACCGGAATCACGATGACAAAACTTGATGACGAATCCAAAGGGGATCGATAGCCGTCTCAGGAGAAACCGGTCGACTGACAGAACCCTAACGGAGAGGTGCTGGTTGAGCTCCAAAAAAGTTCTTTTCCCGATCGGCTCACCTGATGGTTCCGGCCGAAGCGGCTGGCCTGCCTGCCCGCCATCTTGTCCGGGCGTAGCACGCGAAGCCTGAAGCTTTAGCGACGGAGGGGGACGTCCAGCCCTACCATCGGACCACATGGTAGGGCGCGCTGTCCTTGGCGCGCCGTCTTCGACCTGAAAACTCAGGCCTCTGCGGCGGCGCGTCCGGCATGTCCCGGCGTAGCCACACGAAGACGGACGGCCACGCCCTACCAGCTTTTATCACCAGTCGAGAGGTAGGGCGTGGCCGCCAAGCGAAAAATCAATCCCCGACATCCTCCGGTTTGACCCGGGAGATCTCAAAAAGATCGCTCGTCCCGGAGTACCAACCCCGACCGTGCATGCGCCCTACCGCGTCAAGCCGCTCCGTCGCCACATAACCCTTCGACCCATCGTAGTAAGCATCGTCGATGTGAACTTCAACCACCTCGCCTATCACGATCCGGTTGCGTCCGATTTCGATCGTCTGCACCTCGCGGCATTCCAGATGAACCGGTGACTCCGCGATCCGGGGGGGTGTCACCTGTACGGATGGCAGGGTGGTCAGGCCGGCCTTGGCAAGTTCGTCCACGCCCTCCTCAAATTCTGCAGCGGTCACGTTCATGGCGGCCGCGTTCTTGCCCGTGACCAGGTTGATCACGAACTCGCGCGTGGACCGAATATTGCGCGCCGTGTCCTTGGGCACCCCGGGCCGCCGATCCCCGATGCTGATCGCGACCAAGGCCGGATCGGTGCCCACCGCATTAAAGAAACTGAATGGAGCGGCATTGATTCGACCCTTCCGGTCCGTGGTCGTGATCCAGGCGATGGGTCTCGGGACCACCACGGCGGTGAGGATCTTGTAACGGTCGATCGGAGCGGCGGTTGTGAAATTCAGATGCATGGTGTTGTGGACTGTGGACTGTGGACTGTGGACTGTGGACTGTGGACTGTGGACTGTGGACTGTGGAAAATAAACTGTAGGCTGGTGATAGTCAATTACTTGCATCGAAAACCAGAAACGGGGGCAGAAATTCGCACGAAACCGTGAAGATTTCCGATAACCGCTTCCTACCTCTTCTCCACAAGCTTTTGCAGGAGTTTAGCCAACTGTGACTTTTCGGCGTCAGAGAGCCGTGAGATCTGGTTTTCCAGCATCTCGGCGTGCCGGACATCGGCAGCTTCGATCGTCTCGCGACCGATCCGGGTCAACTCGATCACTGAGATTCTCCGGTCATTCGGATTCCGACTTCGGCCCACGAATCCCCGCTTTTCCAAACGAACGACCGCAGTCGTAATTGAGCCGCTCGTCAGCAACACCTTGCGTCCGATTGCCGAAACCGGAAGCGGCCCGCGAATCAGGAGAGTTTCCAGCACGTGGAAATCCGATCGACCCATGCCATAGTTTTCGTGAATTAATCGACGCTCTTCTGCAGCCACCCCCCACGCCGCACGGTGGAGAAGATAGCAGATTTGAGGTCCTGAGAGTCTCGCTTCCATATGAGTCAAAACGTCTCTTTTTACCTTTATGTCAAGTCTCTTGATATCGATCTATCGATTTGATTCATTTCGTAGTTGTTTCTCAAGACATCAGGGTTCATTGTGTTCAGTCCAGCACTACACGGTACGGTGAGAGCCGCTTCCACTGCCTGGAAGATTAGCGTTCTTTGACTGTTATAGTTCAAAAATGAATACAGCCCGCTGCTTCATCGCCCTGATTTTCCTCGCCACTGGCGCAGGTTCCGTGGCGTGGCCGGAAACCGAAATGATCGTCTGGCTGATCGACAATGACGAAGCCCTCGACGCGGCCCGCGCTGCGGACCGCCCGGTCTTTATCATTTTCACCGGGTCCGACTGGAATGTCTGGTGCGAGCGCATGGAGGACGAGATCCTCTCGACTCCGCAATTCGCCGATTTTGCCGGCGAAAACCTGATCCTGCTCAAGGTCGATTTCCCAAAGTCCATCGAACTGCCCGAAGCCCGGGTGAAGAAGAATCGGAAGCTGCAGAGAAAGTATGGAATTTCTGGATACCCAACGGTCGTCGTGACCGACTCGGACGGCATCGTCCTCGGTCGACTCGTCTACATGAACGGCGGCCCGGAACCCTTCCTCGGCGCACTCACCAAGTTAATTGAGTGACTTTCGTTTCGAGGTTCGACAAGGCGCCCGCCTCGTGATTCTGCGAGGCGGGCGTTCTGTTATGGGACAGGTCACCCAGCCACGGAAAAAGTCTGCGGACCGCTCGATCACCCGGCCCGAACCTCAACAATCATCTCAATCTCGACAGCGATACCTCCGGGCAGCGCGTTTGAGCCAAGAGCGCTCCGCACGGCGACACCATTCTCCATTCCAAAGACCTCGGCGAATAATTCGCTGCAGCCATTGATAACCTGGGGCTGCTGGTCGAAGTCCGCCGTGCAATTGACCAACCCAAGCGTCTTGACCAGACGTTTGACCCGATCGAGGCTGCCGAGCGCGTTTCGCAGAGTCGCCAACAAGGCCAATCCGGTCTGCCGCGCCGCCGCATATCCTGCTTCAAGATCCATGGTCTCTCCGAGACGCCCGGTGATAAGTGAACCGTCTTCAAGTAAAGGACCATGCCCGGAAAGGTAGGCCAAGTTGTCCACCATGAGGATCGGCTTGTAGACACCCATCGGTTTCGGGGCGGAGGGCAGGCTCAATCCCATTTGCTCAAATCTTGCTTCAGCACTCATGCAACCACTCCAACCAAAATACCCTGCAATTGAAAGATCCAAAGACGACCGGAGACCCTTCGAGAAAAACCTGCGCTTGACAGAGCGCCTCGGGCAGGGATCCCTGCCCGAAACACCGATCAATGTTCTTCGTCTTCTTCCTGGGCGTTCTTTCGCTCCTTCATCTTTATCTCTTCCGCCACCTGAGCGCAGCGTGGCCGAACTTGGCAGGGGGATTCGCCATCATTCTGCCGGTGCTGCTGTCGCTTCCATTCATGATGGCGTATTTCAGGCGCCGCGGACGGTCCTCACTTGCCAGATTCTGCGCCCTGGTGGGTTTCAGCTGGATCGGAATCCTGTTTCTCACCGACTGTGTTTTCGGCCTGCTTGATCTCTACGATCTGGCGGCCTCGATGGTCGGGCTTCATCGCCTCAGTCCGCAGACCACCGTTTTCGCGGCGGCGACCATGACCCTCATCAGCGTCATCCACGGGGCTTTCGAAGCCCGGGCACCGCAACTGAAGAGAGTCAGGGTTTCACTCTCCAAACTGCGGACGCGCCCCACCCCCATCCGCATCGTCCAGATTACCGACCTGCATCTGGGCTACGTGGCCGATGCCGGGCGTCTTCGCTTACTGGTCGACCGCATCAATGCGCTCAATCCGGACCTCATCGTATCCACCGGCGATCTCTTCGACAGTGATTTTGAAAAGATGGAGCCCATGGTTGACATTCTGGTCGACCTGCGAGCGGCTCAGGGCAAGTTTGCCATCAGCGGCAATCACGAGGTTTACGAGAACCTTGATACCGGACTGGACCTGACCCGTCGTGCCGGATTCCAGATCCTGCAGGGCGAGTCGTTCGAGGTGACACAGGATCTCTTTCTGGCGGGCGTGGATGATGCCGAAGCGCTCGAAGACGGGGTGAGTGGGGAGCACGAAAAAGAGGCGCTCAAGGGCATCCCTGGCGAGGCCTGCACCATCCTCCTCAAACACCGCCCGACGGTACTCAAATCGTCGATCGGTCACTTCGATCTCCAACTTTCGGGGCACACCCACGGCGGCCAGATCTTCCCCTTCAACCTGCTGACGCGGCTTGTCTACCGCTACGGACCCGGACTTACCAAAGTCGGGAATGAATCCTGGATTTACCTCAGCCGCGGAACCGGCACCTGGGGTCCCCAGTTCCGGATCCTGGCCCCGCCGGAGATCACGCTTATCGAACTGCATGGCAGTTCGAGTTAGGCTGTAGGCTTTAGGCTGTAGGCTGCAGGTAAGGAACAAGACGGAGCACAGGACGTGGGCGCCCCATATTGAAAAAGCAAACAAACCGTAGTGAAAAACGGCCCTTCTGTAACGTATCTCGTTACAGAAGGGCCGTCGCGACGGTGCAGAAAACAAGCGGTGGTCAAGGCTTTTCCAAATGACGGAACCAATGGATTCATGCCCGTCCATGGGCGCACGCAAGGCACGCCCCTACAGAAAACGCTGAATCCGTGTAGGGGCGTGCCTTGCGTGCGCCCTCGAAGAGCAACCCGGTTGAAAAATCTGTTTCAGTCGACCATGAACCGAATTGTTGTCCGCTCCTAAACAAACCGTAGCAAGTGCACTACGGTTTGTTTAGAATCACTGATCACTGATAGCCTACAGCCTAAAGCCTAAAGCCCCGGATTCCATCCGGTATCCGACGTCCCGAATCGTTTTGATGTGCACCGGTTCGTGCGGTACGTCCTCAACCTTTGCCCGTAATGTCGTGACGCACCGATCGACACTGCGTTGGGTCACCATGATCGAACTGCCCCAGACATTGTTCATGATGGTCGTCCGGGTCAGGGCCTTGCCCGGGTTTTCCAGGAAGAACTCAAGCAACTGATACTCCTTACTGGTAAGCGCTACGCGTTTCCCATCCTTCATGAACTGGTGGGAATCCCGATCCAGAGAGCAGCGACCGAACCTGAAAACCGTCGTCTCGGCCGATCGATGACGTCGAAGAAAAGCCCGCACCCGTGCAATAAGTATCTGAATACCAAATGGCTTGGTCACATAGTCGTCCGCCCCGAGCTCAAGTCCCCGGACGATGTCGGCTTCCTGCCCCTTGGCGGTCAGCATCACGATCGGATAATCCAACCTTTCGCGACGCACCGCCTGGCAGATCTCGTAACCGTTGATCCCGGGCAGCATGATGTCGAGCAGCAGCAGGTCGGGACCCGCCGAAAGAGCCAGTTCGAGCCCCTCATCACCGGTGGATGCGGTCATTACCTGGTAGCCCTGGTCCTGGAAATTATCCAGCAGGCCGCGGCGAAGGGCGGGGTCGTCCTCAATGATCAGGATCTTGGGCATGCGAGTGGCGTCCTTCCCATAAGTTACAATATGTGCGGCGACCTACACTATATATAGGGCACCATAATTGTGAATACACTACCCTGGCCCGGTTCGCTCTCAACCCGGAGTTCGCCGCCATGCTTGTCCACGATGAATGAGACGATACTCAGACCGAGCCCCACCCCCCCGACGTGTTCCGAGAGTCGGGTTCGTGACTGGTAGAATTTCTCGAAGATGCGCTTCTGGTCCTCTTTAGAAATACCATTTCCGCTGTCTGAGACGGAGAATTCCACCGCATTGGTCGTTCGCTTGACCGCAAGAACAATCCGCGGCGTCTGCCCGCCGTATTTCTGGGCGTTTTCGAGCAGGTTGCCCACGGCCGTCTGCAATGCTTCCCGATCGGCACGGATCAAGGGCAGATCATCTTCGACCTGGACCCTCAATTCGCCTGCTCCGTCCGATTGCCGTTCGCGAAAGACCTCCTCGGCTTCCCGCGCGACCCCCTCCGGGCCCACCGGCTGCAGATCAAAGCTGTCCTTGTTTCGCTCCATTCGGGAGAATGAGAGGAAGTTCTCGATCAAGTGTCCCAAGCGTCTGTTCTCACGGGAGATCAACCCCAGGTAGTCCCGGACTCTCACGGGATCGAATTCTGAATCCCGCATCAGGGTATCGACCAGAAGACGAATGGATGCCACCGGAGTCTTCAGCTCATGTGAGACCGTGGCCACAAGGTCATTCTTCAACTGCGCAAGTCTGGCCTGTCGCTGAATGACATTATAGAGGGCGAAGGACAGAAAACCGGTTAATCCGATCACGAAGGTCCCCACCAGTACCAGGACAAGCACTTCCCGACCGGCCCGCCCCATGGCCGCTACCTGATCGTCGCCACGGAAGAGGACCACCCAACCCTCGAGAGGTGAGCCCAGCACGAGTTGCCTCATGTCGCTCTTGATCGCCAATGACTCAGGATCCATTCCCGTCGTATCTGCGGTTGAATGGATCTCCAGCCGGCCACCGGCACGTTCCGGAAGCGCATCGAAACGTCCTTGGACACGGTCCGCGAGAGTCTTCGTCCAAAGGATGATCACCTCCCGGCCGTCAAACGAGCGAATGCCCAACAGGTCGCCGAGTTGCAGTGTGCCCACCAGCGGTCCATCTTCGGAATGCGCCGCTGATCGGTCCACCCAGTCCGCGCTGACGGTCGCAAATCGGTAGGCGGCTTCAATCTCCGGATCCGAGTCCCACTCCAGAACCCGCTTGAGAAAGAACTGGACCTGGGCCGGAGTCATTAACGATTGCATGCGGTCATCCATGACGATTGAGGAGAGACGTTCCCTGGATTCGGTGACGGCAGCATCACTGAGCGCCAAGTCCACCGCCAGGTAGGCCACCATGGGAGCCAGCATGCGCCCGTCAGACCTCCGAACTTCGCCCAGTTCAGCATGGGTCAGCAATGCTTCGACCCGAGCCGCCGCCTGTTCACGGTCACCCGATTTCCGTAAGGCGGAAATCCCGGCCAACTCGTTCAGAATTCTGTCGCGATCTTCAGCTTCCCCTCCCTCTCCACCATGGTCGAAAGAGGTATCGACCGATCTCACGAAGCCATCCGCCTGGCCCCACGACCGGACGACCGCCCCTCGCTCGAGCGCCGGGGTCCCGGCCACCAGGCGGTCGTATCCCTCGCGCAGCCCGACGACCTCATCGAAGACCGCCGCCCGTCCCGTCTCCAGGTACCCTTTCCGAGCATCCTCGTAGACCTTCTCCATCGCGAGCCGCGTGTTCTCCGAAGCCTGCCAGACGAGCCAACCCACGGCGACAGCCGGTATCAGAACGACCAGGACAAGAAGCACCAGGGCCGCCCAGGCTTTACCCTGGACGGCTCGATTTCCCCGTTTCCTACGGACCCGCAGTGGCATGGCTCAATCTATTCGAGCGGACGCCACGATTCGGTCAAACGTGGCCTCCTGTTGTACCAAATCATCGGCCAAACATCGAAGGCTGAAGACGAGGGTAACCCCCCGCGAGTGAAGGACCGATTTCTTCACAAACACGTCGGCGCTTCCCATTTTGGCCTCCCCCAGGAATGAAACCAAGGCCCCATCGGTGATCTGGGTTTCAGACCGGGACGATTCATCCAGGACAAAGTCAGTCGCCTTTTTGGTAAGCCCCTTGATCTGTTTCTCGACCATTTCCCGGGCTTCTTCCAGATCTGTCCGATCGCTGTCGTCCGGATCCAGCCTGGTTGCAGCAATGGACCAGGTTCCGATTACCCCGGGATCACGGATCTCGATCCGGGCCCGCTCGGCCGCCTTCTCCGGATCCGAACGATCAAACACACCCCATGATGCCGGTAGATCGGCCTCGAACCCGATGGAATCATTGCGGTAGATCTGCTCATCACCAGGCGATACGACATCGCTGCGCGTGACAATCGCTTCAACCCCGCCCGCCTTGAACCTCACGAGCTTCCGTGAATCGTCGGTCGTGGTCCAGAAGTGCTGGGTCGTACCCGCAATCTCGATCTCGACGTGGGCACACTCAAAGGTCCCGATCGGTGTCTCGAGCTCCTCGAGCGCGACGATACTCAGCACGATGGGAACTGCCGCAGCGCTCAGGCCGACAAAGACCGTTTGTTCGGTTGAAAAACCCACCTCGATCGGGAACTGCCGCATGAGGTAATGCGCCTGCAGGTTGTCGATGACGTCAGAGGAAAGCGGTACGGTTTTTTCCTCGGGATCTTCGCCATAGAGCAACCGGACATGATCCTCCTCGAACCACCAGCTGATTTCTCCCAGATCCATCTGCGAACTGTACATATAGCCATGAACCGGTTTCAGGGTTTTGGGATCGATCTCGACCTTGGTGATCGATTCACCGCCCGCCAGCGACCGGTTGGTGATCCTCCAGAGATCCCTGCCGTCCCGATTGATCAGTTCCGTTCGGTAGATCACGTAACCGACGACGAAGCCAGTCGGCAGGCGGAGTTCCATCGTGGTGATCTCGCCGTCCACCCAGGGCACAAACTCGGGCTCAAAGGGTTTCGGCAGATGCCCGAGGGCCGCATCCACCCATTGGGTCTGATTTGGATAGTTTTCGACCAAGGCTTCGAAACTCCTGACCGCCAACGTCGTATTGCCCTGTTTCTGATAGCAGATTGCCAGTCGATACTGAGCTTCGGCCGCCCTCGGACGGGAAGCCTGCTCCGACTCAATCACCTGCTGGTAGAGCGCGATGGCCGCGCCCAGGTCCCCTTTGGTTTCTTCCTGATAGACACCCTCCTCCAGCAGTTCGCCGGTCAGCGGCGCTAAATCCTGTGCAAATCCGGTTGCGGTGAGCACGATCAGCCCTCCCAACAACCAGCCCAAACGTTCTTTCCGAATCCATGTGTTTTTCATATCGCCGACGAATCTACCCCAACCGTGTTACCGGTATGTTACCGGAATGTTCCCAGTTCAATACATGGTTACTTTGATTACGCGGCAAGGCCAAGGCGGCGGATTCACCCGGAGATCGGAGACGGCAGAACCTGTCCTGCGCACGAAACCTCTCCGCCTTGACCTGCCGGATGGACATCGCCGCCGTCCTCCCTCTACGCTCATTGCCTCGAAGACATCCCATGAAACACAGACAGCCCAATATCATCTTCATCATGTCCGATGACCACGCGTCTCATGCCATGAGCTGCTACGGGAGTCGGATCAACACCACGCCAAATCTGGATCGCATTGCCGATGGTGGGATGCGCTTGGACAACTGTTTCTGCACAAACGCCATCTGCACCCCGAGTCGGGCCACCATCCTGACCGGGACCTACAATCACGTAAACGAGGTCACCACCCTGTCCACGCCCATGGACAATCACCTGCAGACCTTCCCGAAGCTTCTCCAACAGGGCGGCTACCAGACGGCGGTTTTCGGAAAATGGCACTTGGGGACAGGGCCCGACCACTGTCCGACCGGCTTCGATGACTGGGCCGTGCTTCCGGGCCAGGGTCGTTACCACAACCCCGAGTTCATCTTCAAAGGACCGGACGGCGGCACAAAGAAGACCGTGCCGGGCTACGTGACCGACCTGATCACGGACCTGAGTCTCGACTGGATGAAGGCCCGCGACCCGAACAGGCCCTTCTGCCTTCTCTACCACCACAAGGCACCCCACCGGCCCTGGTATCCTGACGAAAAACATGCGGATATGTTCCTGAATGAAGAGGTGCCGGAACCTGAAACGCTGCAGGACGACTACAGCAATCGCGCATCGGCCGCCGCCGCGGCCGAGATGCGGGTCGGACCAAATATGAGTACAACCGATCTCAAGTGTGAGGTGCCGAAAGAACTGCCCGAGGACGAACTGCGGAGCTGGGCCTACCAACGCTATATCAAGGACTACCTTCGGGTGATCGCATCAGTCGATGATAACGTGGGCAGGGTCCTCGACTACCTGGAGGAAGAGGATCTGACTGAAGACACGGTGGTGATCTACACCTCGGACCAGGGCTTCTTTCTCGGTGACCACGGCTGGTACGACAAGCGATTCATGTACGAAGAGTCGCTTCGCATGCCTTTCATTCTCAGGTATCCGAGAGAAGTCGCAGCGGGAACCTGCAACGACGACATCGTTCTGAACGTTGACTTCCCCGCTCTATTCCTCGACCTGGCCGGGATCGAGAAGCCCGAGACCTTCCAGGGAAGGAGCTTCCGGGCCAACCTGCAGGGCGAAACACCGGGGGATTGGCGTGAATCCATGTACTACCGCTACTGGATGCACAAGGCTCACCATAACGTCTACGCCCACTACGGCATTCGGACCAAGCGATACAAGCTGATCTACTATTACGCCGATGGTCTTGGACAGGTCGGCTCGATCGATGAAACCCATGAGCCCGAATGGGAGCTTTTCGACCTCGAGAGGGATCCGAGCGAGCTGAACAGCGTGTATGGCGATCCCACCTACGCGGATACAGTCACCGAGCTGAAAGCCGAGCTCCACCGTCGCCAGGAAGAAGTTGGTGACGAACGGTATTTCAGGGATGTTGATTGACGCGCCAGGTAGGGACGGACCCGCCGGGCCGTCCGACGAAAGCACCCTAAGAGGCTGTCTGATAAGTGCTGAAGGGTGTCGCAGAGATTGATTTGGGGTGTTGGGCAAGGCAGGCACGAGGCGCCCAGGCCCAAAGGCCTTGGTCCTCGTGCCCAACGCCGGCCACGCCCCAAAGCAACTCTGCCCGAAGGGTTCGGACAGAAACGACCCCGGCGCGGCGTTCCATCCGAAAGGGATAGCCCTTCAGGGATACCCCATTTCGCATGTGCCTTGCGGCGAGACCCTTTCTGGCCAAACGACACATTTCATCACTTCTTAGACAGCCTCTAAGAGCAATGACCCCTTCCCCTCACGGCGCGTCCGGCGGCCACGCCCTACCCTTCGGAACCAATCCGGCTCACGAGCTTCCGGCGAATTCAGAGGTTTCGCCGAGGCCTTCGCTGCCCAGCCCGCCATAACCGCCGTCGACCGGAAGTTCGGAACCGGTTATAAAGCTGGCCTCATCGCTGCAGAGAAACATGGCGGCGGTCGCGACCTCTGATGCCCTTCCAAGGCGGCGGAGCATATGGTATTTGCCCCAGATCGGCTCCCACTTTTCCTGATCGAAATCTGCCGCCCGCAGAACCTCGCGCGTCCAGACCCAACCCGGACTGAGGGTATTGACCCGGATACCGAAGGCGCCGTAATCGAGCGCCGCGCAACGGGTGATTTGAATGACGGCACCCTTGGACGCGTTATAGGTCCACCGCCCTGCCTGGGCGATATGGGCAGAAATACTGGCCATATTGACGATGGCTCCGCCGCCCCGTTCCTTCATGACCGGGGTGACGTGTTGGATCATGGTGGCGAAAGCAATCGGGCCCGCCTCCACCGATCGGCACCAGTCTTCGCGAGTGGCATCCGGTCCCGCCGCGATGAATGAGAACGCGTTATTGATCAGAAAATCGACCCCTCCCATCAGATCGGAGGCTTTCGCAACGAGGTCGATACAGGTCTTCTCTTCGGCCATGTCGCCGGGCACGAAATGAATTTCTCCCTTTGGAGAGAGTTCTTCCACCGTCCTGGAGCCAGTCTCCTCTTCCAGATCGCCGAAAGTCACAGCAGCACCGTGTTCGAGAAAGGCCTCAACACAGGCCCGGCCGATGCCTTGGGCGCCTCCGGTTACGATTGCCTTTTTACCTTTCAGTCCGCGCATGGAAATCTCCTCGATCTTCGGTCCGGGTGGAACCCGGAGGGGTTGGGAATGGGGTTACAGGACCGTTTCTAGGCTCCGGAGCAACCGGAGGTCAAGACGGAGACCTCCATTCTTTGTCAATGTGGAGGGCTGTCCTCCCGGGCAGCCGCACAGCCCTTTGGCTTTCGGGCGGTCGCACGGGAGCACGACCCTTTTCTTACTGATGTTTCGAGACAGGATTAACAGGACATCATGCAGGGGTCTAAGAACACCTGAACGAAAAAACGCATAACAGACTTTTCGCGAACCTGTCCCGCGAGGAAACATACTCGGCACAGACTCCATCCTTATCCAGTAAATCCTGTTAATCCCGTCCAACAAACCTATTCCAGGCCGATCTGGACCATGGCGAGGAAACTTTCCCGCGGCAGATAGGGTGCTATGGAATTGCCGGTGCCGAGTGCGTAACCGCCCTTTTCTCGACTCAGATCCAGGAGTTCCCGACTTCGCCGACGGATGGCTTCCGGGCTTTCCCGGCACATGAAATCGATATCCAGGCCCCCGATAATGGCGATGCGATCCCCGTAGGTCGCATAGGCCTCTTCGACCGGTTGTATCGCATCTTCATAGGAGTGCTTACCATCAAATCCGATGTCTTCGATGATATCATCCCAGACCGCGCTCAGGTTTCCGCAGGAATGCAGGATCGCCGGCCGACCGGACTGGTGGATCAATTCGACGATCTTCTTGTGCCAGGGAAAGATGAACTCGCGCATATGCGCCGGTGAAAGCATGGTCTGCGTCTTGAAGCCCCAATCGTCGTTGACCACGGTGGCACCCACCGACTCGTGTTCCAAGAGTCGTTCGTAATGAGCATGGAGGCATGACCCGATGCCGTCGACAATCCGCGCCACAAGTTCTGGATCATCCGCAAGCATGAGGCAGAGATCTTCGAAACCGACAAGATCAGTCAGGTTCTCCAGCACACCGCCCGGAGAAAAACCTATAAACCGGGCACCGTCCGGCAGGACCTTTGCCCACTCATCGAGACGATCGTAGGCCGCATCAGGTGGGTCGGGCCACTGGTAGGACTCGAAATCCTCGGCATTCTTGATCAGGCCGCCTTCGTTCTGGGAGACCGAGGCTTCCATGTGTCGCTCTCCCCGTTCGAAATCAAGCAGGCCGGCCAGTCCCGGTGGCAACGGTGCGAAGTCATATCCGTTCTCGAAGAAACAGCGAAAGGACTGGAGGAGACGACGGTCGCGATCCGCACCCTCATCGTTCTCACCCAACATGACCATGGGGGAGCCGATGAACTCGAACAACGTGGGGCGAGACGGTGTTTCACGGCGAAGGATGGCCAGCAGGTTTTCAAAATCAGGGGGACGAGGCGTTTCGATTGGAGTCATGACTGGACCAGATTCCTATGCGGCCCAAGCGTCTGACGCAATGCGCGCGTGACCAAAAAAAGAGATCTGACCGAGCTCCACCTTCGGGCGGTCGCGCAGGAGCACGACCCTCCACTCTATGTCAACGTGGAGGGCTGTCCTTCCGGGCCGCCGCACAACCCTTTGGCCTCAGGGCGGTCGCGCAGGCTTGTCCCGGCGTAGCTATGCGTAGACGGAAGCACGACCCTCCATTCTTCTGTGTTCTCGTTGACGAATTCACTCCGCCCTCCTCTGCGGGATCAGCAGGAACACCACCAATCCGACCCCGATGATGATGGCCAGCAAGGCGACCATGCTGGTGCGATCGGTTCTTTCGATTTCCAGGAAGAGGTCGAGCGGTGCGTTCCCGTCCACCTGCAGGCTGCGACTGAAGGTGAGCACCTGTCCGCGTTCCGGAAGCGTCACCTCGATGGCTGCGGGGGTCGGATCGTCCGCCAGTTGCAGATCGACCAACCGGGTCGCAATTCCGCGAAGCGCGGCATTTTCCTCAACTGTATTGCCCATGAGGAGCTGGTCGACCTGCCGGGGATCGAAATCCAACCGGCCCTGCATGAAGGGATTCAGGGTTGCCGCCTGCTCCAGCTGCTCGTTGCGGGCCGTATCCAGACGGTTGTGGAGATAGAGCCTCTGGCGACGCGTATTGAGACCAAGAACGGCCTGTTGTGTCTTCAGAGCCCGCAGTTGGACCCGGGCATCCTCATTCGACGCCTCATCCAGCCCCTGTGCGTTCGAGGCACGCTGCAGCACCTCCCCGGCCTCCTGCTGTTTACCGCGTTGCAGGAGCGAACTCGCCTCCTCGAGCAGAGCGATGCCCTTCTTCGCTTCGGCTGACCGAACGGACTTGGTGATCAACTGGTACTGCTCAAGCCCGAACCGGCCGACATAACGACCACCGAGCAACCTCAGGCCACCATCATAGTCATCGAGTTCGTAACCCTGTGGAAGAACCACCCGCCAGGACACGTTCTCCAGCGGAGTGCTCAGGCCTGGCCCCTGAAGGCCAATACCACCCGACTGTTTCGCCGTCAGCGAATAAACAAACCGGACGATTGCGGATGGATCGGATTCCGAAATCGGCGAGACATAGAACAGGTGCCCGGCACCTTCCTTCACCGCCGAAACGGTCTCACCATTGACCACCGTATTGAAGAGCTGGGCCCCCTCCGGCAGACGAACCTGCAGAGTGCTTTTTTCGAGGACATCCATACGCAGATGAACCGCGGTGAGGAAAGAACCGGCCGGCGAGAAAACCGTGCTGAGAACCGCCTCCGTTACCCGCAGTTTCAGCGCATCGGCCACATCGTGGCGGCTGACCGTCACTTCAAGTCCGCTCTCGGGCTCAGCGACCCGGTAACAGAGCGCCGGCACGCTCCGATCGGTTCGGTTCTGCAGCCCGATCGGAACGCCGCTCCAATCGACCCTCTTCCAACCGCGCGGGTGATCATTGGCCACCAGCTCGAGCCGGCCGCTTCCGCGAACCGCGACGAACTGGACGGTCTGACGCGCCTCCTGGAAATCAGGCGTCGTCACGACAGACAGATTCTGTTCACGGGCAACCTGTCCCTGGTATTCGATCTGCACATCCGTCTCGCCGACAATGCCGCGTTGAAAACGAATCTCCCACAGGTCGGGTTCGTCCCGAACGGCCACGAAGTCGCTCACTGCCGATCCCGAACCTCGAACCGTTCGAATCTGGTCCTCGCTCAATCCGGACAGCCGCACCGTGAGCTGCCGAACGGCCGCATTCTCCACCCGGAATACCGAACTGATGCGTGTGCGGGTCTGGCCTTCGCGCATGGTGACTTCCTGAAGGGACCTGACCGTGACCCAGGGATCAAGGACCTCGACACCGACTCCAAGGGCCCAGTGTTTCTGCAATAGCCTGAAGGCAAGCGTGCCCGGCTGGGTGCCGCCAACCGATCGCGGATCAAGCTGGGTCACACCTTTTCGCTCCACCGCGCGAAGCCGTATTCCTTTTCCAGGTACAATAAGGAGCTCACCGGTCTGACGGGTCGCCTCGCGCATCGAAAGGCGTGGAATCGACCAGGAGTCCCGGGCTCGGGGCGCCGCACCCGCAAGGGTGAGTGAAAACGTCTGTTCTCCCATGGTCTGCCCGACCAGGTGGAGGGTCACCAGACGAGTCCCGCCTTCCTCTCCCTCGGTCCAGTGGCTGAGCGCGGGGCCGCTCAGCGCCTCGACCTCAAGCCCTTCGGGCAACTCGAAACTCAGGTTGAACAACCCCACCCGCATGATTGAAACCTCGAACTCGGCGGCCATGACAAGCCGATCGTCGCCGAGAGAGAACACCTGGCGGCCGGCAACCCGAACCTCCGGCGCCACCGGCGCCACGGTCAATTCCAGGCGCCCCCCGCTTTGACCGTACCTCCAGACATTCTGGAGCACAGCCACCGGTTTGCCATCGCGGGTCTGCGAAACCAGCGAACGGTCAAAGTCCTCCACGTTGACCGGGGAAAGGCCGGTCGACTGCACACCTTCCGGTTGTGCGTCCCCCCCGAAGGCAAGCGCAATCATGCCGACCTCCCCGGCGGCATCCAGAACCCGCAGAGGCTCAAGCACCACGCCAACCGGCAGCGCATCGGTCGTCATCTGGGTTTCCACCACAAATCGAAACGCCTTCGTCTGCTGAGGTTCAATTGCGACCATCAACACCTTCTCTTCCGGATCGAATCGCCACTCACCTACCGGCCCGCCCCGGACATCACCGACGGTGAATCCATCCGCGACTCGTATTGAGAGTTCCGAGACACGACCCTGCGCCGGCCTCACCGTGATTCCGGTGACTCCATTCACGACCCCGGGACCCGGCAGGTATAGATTGGCTGCCTCAGTGAAAAACTGGGTCTCCTCCATTGCGGTGTCGCGACGCCGGGCTTCGAAGCGGATCTCCTGATTCAAACCGGGAGCGAGGGTCAGGGTTGCCCGACTGTGATCAGGCACATCATCGCCCGAGCTTTTCACCTGAACGGCCCAGTCCGAGGCAAATTCCCAACCGCCCTGATCGAGATCGATCCGGATCCGCTGAATCGCGGCCGGTCCGGTGGGAACCAGGATACGACGAGCGCCATCCGCCAAAGCCATCTCGAATCGGACTTTGGCGGCAACCGTCCCCTCCTTCTCCAAGGCCACATAGTAGGCCACTTCGTCCCGATCCCCGATCTTTCCAACCCGAAGCCCATCACCATCAAATCCGGTCAATACGGCCGGGGCACGCAGAAGAAGAAAACTGTCTCCGGCCACACCGCGAACGGTCAGATCGATCTCCGCGAAGAGTCGGTCGTCCCTGATTTCCCAGTTCTGATCCATCGATTCGGCTGCCTTAGATTCATCGGACAGAACGGAAGACGGGACCGGTTGACCGGCCGCTGAGGACTCTGCCGGACTACCGGCCAGCACCCAAAGGAACCCGATAGCCAGGCCGACCGAGGCGGCGATATTGATACCACCCGCACCGGTCGGATCCGGATCAGACCGGCTTCGCCACCAGCGGATCAGGGCCAACAGCACCATGAACGACACCGCGGCGGCGATGGCGCCAAAGAAAGCGGTCGCCCCGCCTCCCTGTGCAAGGAGTCCACCGGCAAAGAAGATCGTTCCGAACACGGCCAGGATCCGTGGATGGCCCAACCGCCGGCCCGGAGGGATCACCGCCAATACGATCAACGCGAGCCCGACCATGCCGGCAACCACTCCCGGCCAACTGACGAGAGCCTGCCCCACTTCGAGGTTGGCCACACGAACTGTCATCGCCTCGCCGGCCGGGACCACCGATGCCGCATAGGATATTTCACCGGTGTTGGTTCGCCTGGTAAGGCTGGATTCCGCCATCAGGAACAGGGCTGCCAGCACGGCGATCCCGCATACCACGATCCCCGCCGGCAGACGCCACCCTGAGCGAGCCCGAAGCATCAGGCCTCCGACCAGAGTCAGTCCCAGCAGGATGCCCAATCTGCCGAAGCCGCGTCGAACCAACCACTCGAACCCGCGATTCGTAAAGGCAGGAGTTGTGAGATCGGCATTCCCGCCGCTGGGAACCAGGACTCGATCCGGATCCCCGCGCAGCGTCCACTCATTGATCACCGTCGGCACCAGTAACAGCGGAGCGGTCAGCTTCACGTATCTGGACGCCCGCCCGGACTCCTGACCGAGACGCAGGGCCACTTCGACCGAGTCATTGGGGTTCAAACGGGCAGACAAAGGGATCAGGGTCTGTTCCCCGTCGGTGCGCGCATTGACAATCGCACCGTCGACTCTGGCCTCCCACAACCGCACGTTCCCGGGAAGAACCATGCGCAGAGCTTTCCGGCCACGGGTCTTGACGAAATAGCGCGCGTTGGTCACGACCTGCCCGTCACGGGAAATCACGCTGGTCAGCTGCCCGAAATCGACGACCTGATCGACGGTTTCGGTACGTTCATACCACTGAACATCCATCTCGAGCGAGAACGGCCGCGCGGTATATTGATAAACGGCCAGAGATGGCGCGCTGGTCAGCAACCGATATTCGGTCGGCAGTTCGAGGGGATCGAGCCTGAGCAGGCCGGCATCGGACTCCCGGACTTCGTATTTTACCTGCAACGGGCTCACAACCTGGACGTAGCCGCGCTCACCCTGCACTCCCAAGGGCCTGATTTCACCGGGAGCAATGGTCCCACCGCGAGCACTCATGGGTTGGTCAAAGGTGATAAGAAGCGTCGCCGCGCCGAGCACCGGTTGGTGAAGCGAAATGGTTATTTCGTTACCCACCCGTCGCCAGTCGCGCCTGACATCCTGACCCACGACGTCGATGTTTCCCACCGATTCGGGTACTTCGATTTTCCACTCGGTCGAAGGTGCTCCGACCACAAAGAAATTGATCAATACACTACCGTGAACAACGCCCTCTTTGAGCGAATAGAGGTGAAAAACATCGGCCTCGACACTCTGTCCGAGGGCCTCGATCGTCAACGACGCGGTCCACTCCGGCTCCTTTATTCGCCAGGCTTGCTGGAGCCCGGCCACCTGACGGGGAAAGTAACTCAACGGCACCTCAACCAGTTGGTCGACCTCGTCTGGTATCAGACGGTATCCCGGCACCGAGATCGCTCCGACATGACCGCGAACCGAACTGGCATCGGGAAAGACCAACGGCGGAAGTTCCCATGCACCGGCACCGGCAGCCCGGTTCTTTTCCAAGTGAAGACGCAGCAATTGCCGACCCTCAACCGCGCTCGCAAAAAGAATCTTCAACGCCCGCGTGTTCTCCGAAGCTTCCGACTCCACGACGTAGTCGGCAACCCCATCGCCCGTCACCGATACAACCGCAAAATCCCACGGAATCCTCAACGACCAGTCGCGAAGCGGTGCATCGCGAATGTCCAATTCGAGATCCGCCCGAATGACCCGGTCGGTTTCATCCAATTCATAGGTGACGATCTGTGACACGCCGACCTCCGGTTGGATCTGACTGGCGATCACCTGGAACCGATAGCCGGCAGACGGAAACCGATAGACAAAGACCTGACGCACTCCCCCACCGATTGCCTCACCGCCGAACAGATCCGGCTCCAACTGCAAAAGGCCCTCCAGCCCGGTCACCTCAAGACGAACCGCACCACTATTAACCACCCGAACCATTCCGGAATGACGCACGGAGCCGACCGGGATCAGTCGCAGGGACTCGGCGGTCACCGGCATGCTCCCGAGTGCGCTCTGACTGCGGACATTGATCACACCCTCTCCCTCGATCGGCCGGGCGAACTGGATAACCAACTGCCTCGACTGCTCGTCCGGAACGACTTTCCAACCCACGATATTCTCACCTTCCACCCCGAGGACCTCACCGGGCCCGTCGAGCTGCATCCGGA
>Ga0164313_10001221_pt1 | contig 22578 bp, 31 predicted proteins | sample GuaBasSedimGuay4_FD_113735 | JGI IMG/M metagenome (GOLD analysis project Ga0164313, IMG submission 113735) | Subseafloor sediment microbial communities from Guaymas Basin, Gulf of California, Mexico - Guay4, Core 4569-4, 0-3 cm | ecosystem: Environmental > Aquatic > Marine > Hydrothermal vents... | reverse complement strand
GACTGTCCAGACACGAACGGGATGAACTGCGACTCATCACTCCAGTCGGTCGACGACCGCGTGCATACGATGAAGCCGAGAAGAATGCAGTCACGCGTGAGGTAGTTCGAGAACACGCTATTCGCGGCGTCGAACTGCACGCTTGCGCGAGCTTCATCGAACGTCGAGTAGATGTTCTGGCCCCATGTCACCCAGAAGTTATCTGCCTGATCGAGCCAGAGGCGTTGAATGGTTGTATTATTGGCGGGCCCACCGACCGTGGGATCAAGTACGCCGGTAGGATTCTCCCACTGTGTCGGGTCAACGATTGACGCAGGCACACCGACGCTCTCGAACCCTCCGGTGATGTAGCGGAACACGAGCGGTGCGGTCGGTCCGAACGGCTGCCGGTTCGGGTCTGCCGGGTTGACATGGTGATTCCTATTGATCTCCCAGATCACGGACGCGTCAATCTCAAGTGTAAACGCTGCGCGCTCGATGACGTTGCCGCCGCTCACGAACGCAAGTGGAGGGAATACGTCCTTCATCATCTCGTAGTATTGGTGTGCGACGTTGCCCGCCACAATGGGCGTTGAAACGTCCTCCCACTGCGCACCGCTCCACGAGATCAGGCCGACGTAGATCATTGTCCGCTGATCGACCGGCGACGGTCGCGTAGTCAGCTCGACGATCTCTCCGATTCCCGGAGTCCCGCTCTCTTGGATCATTATCCAGGCGATGAGATTCGACGATGGCGTTGTGATCGTCTTCTGTAGATCCGGCCATGTGATACGCGTCTTCGTAGCTACGTCACTCGGGTCGGAATACGCATCAGTGATGACGCCGATGCCGGTAAGTACCTCGACGTCCAAGCCGCCGTTCACGATGTTGATCTCTGCGCCCGTGTAAACGCCAGTAGGCATGTGCTCGCGACCCTGCCCTACAGGCACGGCATCGAAGTCCGTTCCTGCCGCGTCGACTATGGGAACCATCCCAATGTGCCCAGAGAGCGGATCGGGTACAGACGCTACGTGCTTGTCGGGCATTACGTCATGCTACCGCGGAACGGGATCTCCTTGGCCCACTCCTCGGGAACTACTGGCTGAGGATCGAGGATCTCCCAGTCGTACGCCGTCTCTGTGCCACCGGAATCCCAGCCGACTTGCATCTCCCACCAATCGCCCGAAGGTGCGTCGATGGTGCCGAAGATGATGAAGTGCCCGCTGCCGCCGGCAGCCTCGTAGCACCCGTACTCGTACTTGCAGTTCGCCGGCTTCGCTGCGCCGCCTCGGAACTTCACATCATCAGGCCCGTCCGCGAGGTAGCCCTCGTCATACGGCAGGCCCGTGTCCGGGTCGATGGCGGGGCGGTACCGAATCAGCTTGCTGTTACTGGGCCCGTCCTCTTCGTTGTGCATGAACTGCGCGTAGCGGTTGCCAGGATCGGCAACGTACGCGAGTTGCTGTCCACGCTGCCCACCAGCGAAGTTCAGGCAGACGACTGTGCGCGCTTGGACGCTCGGAGGAACTGTCACAGTGAGTACCTCGCTTTCATCCACGCATCCATACTCGCCAGTTCGTCGGGCGTTGCCACAGCGTGCTGGAACGCGACGAACGGGACGTCCCCGACCCACGCGGCTGTAACCCCGGAATGACTGCCGCTGCCTACGACCGCGTAGACCATCCCCTGCCCGCCAGCGTTGCCTACCGCAAGCGAGACGCCGTCAACGATCAGTTCGCTCGACGCGCCGTTGAACACGAACTGCTGCCTCACCGCCACAAGCGACTGCGCGCCGCCGGATACCAGGGCCGTGGCCCTGCCCGCGTACGCGCTGTTCTCTGTACCTATACGAGAGCGCCCCGCGCCGCCGCACGCGGAGTTTCTCTCGCTCGCGTCCGCTACTGTCGGCCCATGCACAACGTGCATCGTGAGAGGCTGCGCAAGTGCAGGGGCCAGTAGCACGGTGGCGAGCCACTGCGTCCCGTCGAACCGCACCACCGGCTCGCCGTTCAGGCCGCTCGCGATGTACGTGGGCTGCGATGCGATAGCGGCCTGCACTGCGCTGCGCCCGCTCACACCGACCCATGTCGTCACGGGGCTGTTGTCTACGCACTGGCTCTTGATGTGGCCTTGTACTACGCCGGGTGCGTTGATGGCGGTCAAGTCCATCGTGCCGTGTTGGTCTGCGCGCACGCCGCTGCGCTCGCTCAGGCCCCAGTACGAGACGAGCCCGGTGAGCAGCCCTACGGGCAGGTTCTCGTAGGTGAGCCCGGCGTTGCCGTTGTAATACTCCTCGACTTCGGCATCAGACAGAACGCGGTTCCATGACGCGACCCTCTGCTGGTTTGCATTTGAACCCAGGCTTCCTTGGTGTGACGCACCGATCAGGAGTTCTGCTGCGCCGCCGTCTGCGGGGTTCGCGTACACCGTCCCAAGGAAAGCGTCCTCGTTGTTCCTGATCTCCATGAGGCGAGCTGCCGCCGTGTTTCTGATGCACCAAAACACAGGGACACCGGGTGAAACCGTGAGGTTGTTCGACCTGCGTATCTGAGTTCCGCCTCCATTGCGTATGGCAAAATTCATGCGCCCCGCTGTTTCAACGCTGAGTATGAAGTCGAGTCCGGGTTCCCACTTCGTATAGACGTAGTTCGTCAATGTCAGATCGTCAACGGTGATCCAACCGCAGATCGTAAAGTCGTTTACGGCTGTAACGCCAACCTGCCCGCCATCTAGGTAGCTTGAGATTGCGCTCAAAAACTTCGCAGAACCCTGCGTGATGCACTGACTTTCAAGCGCGATGAACCCATCGTAGAACCCATCCAGGTCGAAGGGTGTAAACGGTGTGCCTCCACCGTCGCCGGTGTAGTAGCCGCGGAGATTGAAGAACTTCCCCATGTCAAGCCTTCAGATCGAACTCGATCGTATGATCTCCAGCGACGACGGCAGCGGCCTTGACTCGAACGTGTCCGGCGGACAGGAGAATGCGCTCGGGGATCGCTTCCCACTTGCCAGCGATGAACGCGGTCGACACCGTCTCGATGGCTTCCTGAATCTCAGACCACACGCCCTCAGAGTCGCGAGCTTCCCATGTGAGCGGACTCGTGACGCCTGCCGGTGCCTTGAACTGTCCGCCAGCCGCGAAGCTGACGTCGAATCCTGCGGAGACGGAGAGCGCATCGAGGATCACTACTCCACCCTGCCAAGCCCATCGGTTCATCAGCATGCTCATATCTAGTTTCCTTCGGACGGGACGATCTGAAGCTCGTAGCGCGGTGCCGGAATCATCCAGCCCCCACCCTCGATCCTACTCGCGGAGCCGCTGTCGGCCAACACGAGAACCTGCGCCATACCACGCTTCTTGAGGATCGCCTCGATCTCTTCGATCGTGCGCTTGATGCGCTCCTCTGTAGTCGGTTCACCGGGCTGTTTGTCGTTCTCGCTCATTGTGTGTCCTTACGCTGGCGGGCCAATGTCTGTGATCTCAAGCACGGATGTGTCGGAGATAGCGACCCTGTGCAGGTTGCCGTTCGGGGACTGTAGCAGAAAGCTCTTGTAGACCAGCTCTCCGCTTCCGGGCCGTACGACAAGCGACGGCTGCCACTGGCCTCCGATCTTCGTGCTGAGTGTCCAGTTCCCAGAATCGGGATCCTTTCCGTGACGGAACGAACCGTCGATCATGTCGCCGTTGCTCGTGTCGGGGTAGCCGGATCCAGACCACACGCCCGGCACCATTCCGCGGTACAGGGAATCTTGCGTCGTCGGGATCACACTGGAGAATGAGACGATATCAGGCGGATCGGGGGGAACCGGCGGGATGCCGGGACGCTCCGCACCATCCACGTTGAACATGTCGAACTCGGGAGGCATGTCAAACACGCCACCGCGAGCTATGCCACCGCGCACGCGACCGATGCCCGGCTTCGTTGTGTGGATCCATCGACCGTCCGGCTCCATGCCGTACGCCTCAGTACGCAACACTGCCGGTCGCGAAACAAGCTCATCGCGTTTGGCCTCATCGGTCTGTCGTGCGAATCGGAAGTCAGGCGCGTTCGGATACACGGACTGCGGGTAGTGGACAATCGACGTCTGGCCGACCGAGCCCATGAACGCGATTCCGCTGTCTCCGCTTCCGCTGAGGTTGCGATCGAATACGTTCGGCCTACCACCTCCACCGATACCAATCGGTGTTGGCTTCACTGGGGGGCGGATACCCGGGAACGTGCTACCACCGCCAGTGATGACGGGCTCGGGCTCTTCCTCTTCGGGCTCTTCCTCTTCCGGCGGCGGCCTGCCCGGAGGGTACGGATCAGTAGGCTCGCGTTCGTCATCGTCATCCTCGATGAAGATGTACGGAACGTTCACCCACCAATCCCACTTGCCATCCTTCCACCCGGTAGGATGCGAGTGACGCGTGCGCTGTTTCCATGACAGGAATACGCGTTCCTTGAAGCCCCAGAAACTTGAGTCGACGTCACGCGGATAGTCGATGCGCGAGAACATCAGCGGTCCGGCGTTGTCTACGCTACGCGAGAAGATCGCCTTCGTTGTGATTTGTCCGGAGTTGATCGGGTTCCCGTCCTTGTCAGAGCCGAGATTATGTACGTCATCCTTGTAGAAGCCGGGCGATAGCGGTCCGCCAGCCTCGTGCCCCATCATGCCGATAGTGGTCTGTCCGCCACTGAAGTCGTTCGACTCCTTCGGTGCCTTGGTCGTCTGTAGCTTGTTGACGAGCCCAATCGAGGGGAGCGTCTTCGGAGCGTTTAAACCCGACGCACTCGGGAACCCGCCTGCCGCGATCGTGCTGATCGTAGCAAGTGAGTCAAACGCGCCACCGGATGCGCGAGCGCGAGCAAGAGCACCTTGGTACAGGTCGCTCGCCATGATCTCGGCTGTCGTCTGACTCGGGGTAACTACGGGCTTGCGCCCAGGGCTCTTCGAGCTACCAGCGTCGTTCTGTGATCTGCCGAACACCAAGCCATGACCGGATGTTCCGCCCTGCTCTGCGGAGGTGAGCAGCCACGCGAGCGAGTTGCCGGGGTTGTGTGTGATCTCCTTGAGGAATGACGGCATACGCACGACGCGCATCATCGTCTGCAAGAACGCTTGTCGGCCACCGAGACCGGCGGGAGAGCCTGCGGACATCTCGCCGCCAACAACATCAGCCACGAGTGTCCCCATGCGCGGAGGACCACCGAAGCCGGGAGCTACGAGACGTCCGTCAGTCTGTAGCCAGATTTCCTCCTGAGAGAACTCCTCTGTGCCAGCCAGAGCGATGCCGCGCATACCGGATGGGATCTGGGAGTCCCACGCCGGTCCGAGATGTCCTATGGTCCCGAAGCGTTGGTCTTTCTCAAGTCCACCGCCGATGACTCTACGAATGGGGCTCGCTTCGGTAACCGTTGGGCCGCCGCTCGAATGGTATCCGCTACTGGCAGAGCGAGTGCTCGAACCCTCTTGCATCCACGCGAGCACGTTGTTGGCGGCCCCACCGCCGCTGCTCTTGTAGCGCGCCGCTGGCTGGTAGAAGCTAGAGAACCCGCTACGCGCACCGAACGATGTGAACTGATTCAAGCTGCCCGTGATTGCAAACGTCGGGAGCGCGGTGATTGACGTAGGGGAGACCGTGCGATAGCCGGTCGTTAGTGCCCATCCGTTCTTCGAGACCCTCTTGAGACCTCGTTGCTCAGGAGTCAGTACCCGCCTGAATCCCTTCGGAGCGGACGTATCAAATCCATTTGCATTCTCACTGCCGTACGCGAGTACCTGAGTCTCTCCATCCCATCCGGCCCGTACTGTGTCGCCACGCGGTATACCTGAACGCACACCACCGACCACTGTCGGCATGCAGAACGACCAACCGGGCATGTCCCTACCGGCAGATCCTCCGGTCGTCGTTGCGTTGCCAGCGTTGGCACGCCATAGCCTAGCGTTCAGGATGTCGCCACGGGTATCCTGACCCATGACGTTCTCGCCGTACGCACCGATGCTCGACTTCGGGCCACCCTCGCCAAGCCGACACGCGTACACGGCAGCACGAGCACCGATGTCGAACTGCGGATCGTGGTGCTGGAGTACGAGGTACCCGTCAACCTGATTGAATATCTTGGTCATCGACCGGACCTACCGACTCCAGAACCGTTGAGCGTGACGTCGGCGTTCGGACCACCGAATCCGATGATATGTTTGACTGTGCGCTTGTCATCGATGTTGAAGAATGAGTCGATGCGCCTCTCGGCTGTAAGCTCGTTCATCTTCCGCTGCGCTACCAGATTTCCTCCGGTCGTGATCTGTTCGTTCGTGAGGAAGTTGCTCGCTGCACCAAAGCCCTTGAAGTATTCCTTCGCTGCACCTCGTGTGCGAATCTCATCAGCCGTGTCCCTGATGCCGGGAGCAACCTTCTCGGCCAAGTCGATACCGAACTGTTCGAGCACGCGCATGAACGCACCGAACGTGACCTTTATGTCTCCAGCGGTCGACTTGAAAATGCCAGCCGCCAGCACGAGTGCCGCAGCGGCTACACCGAGCTTCGCGATGCTTGCGCCACCGATCGCGCCCCTGCCGATCATCGCGCCGCCGCCGCCTCCACCTCCGCCGCCCCTCACGGGAGCGCGAAAGTTGAGCCCGGTTCGAGCGCCACTGCCGGAGCCTCCGCGCTGTCCAGACGCCTCGCGAATCGAGCGTTGCAAATCGGAGTCGTCTACGTCGTACCGGACCCGGATCACTACGTCTTGGTCGGCCATTACGGTTGCACCTTGCTTTGAATCAGGCTCCTCACGCCCTCGGGCATGAGCGCGTTTGCGTCTTCCATGAATCTCGGTTGGGGCATCACGATACCAGTAATCGACGCACCATCTCCAGTGATCGTGTGGGTCACAGCCTGAATGTTTCCGACCGGCCTGAGATTCGGATTCATGTCGACGGCAAAGACGCCCTCTGTGTGATCGGTCATCGTGGCGTAGATACCAGCCGCAAGCGACTCAGCGAAGAACAGAAGCTCGATCTCGTTCACGAGCTGCCCGTCGAGCAGAGTCCGAACGACCGCGATGCTCGGGTGGTTCAGCTTGTCGAACGAGTCCTCTGTGTCCTGGGCAGCCGTGCCTCCCATCACCCGCTTGATCGCCGCAGCCTTGCCATTCTCCCAGGCGTACCGAGCTGTCGCGATCTGTGGAGCAACCCGCACGCTCCAGTTGATTCCCTTCGACTCTCCGATCTTCGCCCTCGTACGTGCGGGCAAGCGACTCAGTGCCATCGCTGAGGGGATCGTGATTGCCATCAGCCGAGCGGCGCTGTTCGGTGCCGCCGGTACTGCCGTGATGATCGTAGACATACGGTGCTTTGGGCGAAGCGAGTACACGGCACCGAGCCGACCGTCTCGCGTCCCGTCAGCGCACACAGGGAACTTCACACGCGGAGCTGTAGACAGTTCATCGACGAACGCACTCGGATAGATCGTGCCCAAGTTACCGGCGTAGTCGACAAGGAACTGGACCTGTATGATACCAAGTTCGGCGTCGAGCACTGAGAGCCTACCCGGTGCTGGCTTCGAGCCAGACAGGGGCTTGCCTATGTCCACGCCACCAAGCACGTTCGCCGCTACACCTTGCTTCGAGACATTGAAGAACGCTCCCTTGCTTGAGAACTTCACGGCGTAGTCCTGCCACACTGGCGAAGATCCAAACGTTCCCGTTTCGGGATCACGCACGGAGCAACGGTACGCACGGAACGACTCGAACCGATCCATCCAGAACTTCGGGATGCGGTACGTGCGCCGGTAGTGCGCTCGAAGCGCAGAGAGCCGACCAACCCAGTCCACTTCCGGGTTCATGCTCCCAAGTAGTACGACGATTTTCTCAAGTTCTGCGGACGGCCAGAACATACGGATGAACGACTCGGTGAGGTTCTGTGAACCCGGCTCGCTCTGCCACGCGGTAATGAGAGCGGACGCCTCTACCCACATGCCTCGCAAGATCGTCTTCCCCGCGACGGTGATCTTCTCGTCCGGTGATTGGATCACGTTCTCTACCCAGAAGTTGCTCGACCCCTTGCGTATGTTCTCTCTGAAGTCAAGACGGATTTCCTGCTCCGGTGTGAATAGAACGTTCACATTCTGCGGCCTCATCTGTGACAGATCGACCTGTGCGGGTATGTCGCTACCTTCGAGGAACAGCAAGCCCTCGATCTCGTCCTCGGCATCACCCGTGTTGGCGGCGTCCTTTACGATCACGCCGCCGTTCCTGTCGATCCATACGTCGGCACCGGGCAGGAGTGCGAACACGCGACGTAGCGCAACGTCGCCGGGATCGTCGATCTCCATGCTGTCGACTTCGCCCTGCGGGAACTTGCTCAAGTCGCCAGACCAGTTCCCCTTACCGACGACCGAATCGAGTACAGCCCCGACGGCCTCCGCTGCATTGTACGGCTTGCCGTTAAGTAGTGACGTCTCACGAAAGCCGATGTCCTGGCTTACGTTCTGGGCCTGTGCGGGTGCTTGCTTCTTTCCGGGACCGTCGTCAGTCTCTCGCCTCAAGTCACCGGAGCGCCTACGTATGTTGAACGACTTGCGAACGTGGATCCTGTTCCAGAAGATTCGCTTGTCGGCAACGATCACGGTCCTCGACCAAGGATCCCTCCTGGGGCCCTCACCGATCACGAACAGTTCCTTGATCGTGATGGACTTGCGCGCACCTCGAAGCGTGAGCGACACAGCACCGGCAGTCGTTGCGATCTTCTCCATCGCATCTTCGTCGCCGGTGAATATCCCGACATACGGCTGGACTCCGCACTGAAATGCCCAACGCGCATCCTGCCTATCGTCCAAGAAGATGTCACCGGACGTATCGCCCACGCTGAGGACTGCTCTTGCAACGACTCCAGGCATTACCTACTCCCAGGCGTGATCGCGCCACCGGGCAACGTAGCTGGCTTCTTGGACTTCGCAACGGCATCTAGAGCTTGCGATGCGCTTCCAGTCGCGCCGCCCGGCTTCAATACCCATGTCTCGACGATTGTGATCTCTACGAGCGTCGACGGGATCCGTGTACCAATGCCGGGCAAGCCGATCATCACCGGAGTTTTCGTTTCTGTCCTCGGAGCGATCTCAACCCACCCAGAGTCCCCGGGGAACGTTCCGCGACCGCCGTCGATCGTTCGAGCCCCCTCGGCCAACACGGGGTAGGACTGCACTTTGCCGAGAGCTTCGATCGAGTTCACGACTGCGCGAATGACCGTCGTACGCACCGTGTCGGCGGGGCCGGGATACACGTACTTCGAGTACCGCTTGCCGTCATGCACTCGACGGATCACAGCGCCTTGGTCCTCGCTGTATGTTTGCGAGACCGAATACTCGAACGCCGTCGAGCCCTGCACGATCATTACAAGTGAGAGTGATGCCGTGATCGTGTTCGCTGATGCGTTCGTAGACAAGTCATCAACCGTGACTGCTACGATCGTGGCTTTGAATCGTTTCTTCGCTTCGTTGAAGACATACTGTCGGAGCGTGTTACGCCACAAGTCTTCGAGGCTCTTGGTTTCCGTGTGCTCGACGTTACAGGCGTAGCTCGCTGTCGCGACCGTCAACCGCTTGACGGAATAATTGCCTCCGGGCGTGTCGCCGGGTCCGGGCGTCTGCCGCGAGAACACGACGTTGTGACGAACGATCGCTGAGTCGTCAACGGAGCCGGGCTTCTGCGGGAAGATGATCTCTTCGTACACGCGGACCCAGGGACATTCCTTGTCTTGATCCATGCGCGTCGGCTCTTGCTCTACCAGCTCGTAGGGACCGCCACCGATACCGGACAGGATGCCCGTGCAGTATCCGGGAGCCTTCGACTCGTAGTTCGCGAGCGCGCCACCACCACCCTCCGAAGCCGTGTAAACGCCGCGGAACGTGACGGTGATCTTGTCAGACGAATCGTGTGAAATCGTGGCCGACGCCTCGCGTAGATCATCGTTGTCCGTTGCAGGTAGTTCGACCGCAACGCCGAGCGTGTACCTGCGCGAGAAACCAGTGTTCGCAGAGTCGGGGATCTCGGACCAGCCCGGATCAGCATTGAAGCCAGTGTTCGATCCATGCGACCACGAGATGAACGTCTGCCCACCGATCTCTACAGTGAGATCCTGAAACCTCTCGGAGAACGCCGCTACGATCGCAGCGCACTTCGCCTCGAATGCTGCGCGATCGTCGTCCTGCACGAACACGACCCACGACACGGATGAGACGAAAGCGGAGCCGTCTGCGCTCGGCTTCTGCGCGAGCGCCGGTCCTGAGTCGATCGTGTACGCGGAAGAGCCGCCGGTGAGGAGCGACCCATACGTGATGCTGATTTCCTGCGCGGGCGTGGGCATTACGTTGATTCCTCTCCAAGCTTCATCGGGAACCCGGCATCATCAGACGCGGGCGGATTGTGCGAGTCTACAGGATCTTTCTGCTCCGCGACTTCTACAGCCTGAGCAAATGCCACCGTCAACGATTCAGCAAGCCTATCGGACTCCGTCTTCTCGAACAGAATGCGGAACGCCGTACGCGTGTCGGCGTCCATGACATTGAACTCGGACGCCGAGATGCGACCGCCGGTGCGGAAGAACTCAAGCACTTGTCCTGTGCCCCATTCACTGATTGCCATCACGCCTCCGTGTCAGGGCTTCTCGCGATGAGCAAGCCGATCATGTCCTCGATGTCTTCGATGTCTTGGTCCGTAATCTCAAGAAACGGACGCGCCGGGATGTCGATGCGGATCTCTTTGTCGAGCATGGTCTTATTCAGCAACCACCCGAGACCACCGGCATCATCCTTCATCTTGTCTGGATTGCTCTTCAGAAATCGCGCAAGCCAATCTTGGAACTCTTGCGTGACGACGCCGATCAGTTCGTCCGTTGCGCCATCTTGTTGCTTGCTCGCGTACGGGAGATTTGAACGTAGCGATACCAGCAACGATGCCAGATCAATCTCGGCATTCTGCGGATCTTGAACGCTCTGCCGCAACCTGCCGGTGTCCACGAGCGTCTGCCCCGTCTCGAACCTACGCGATAGCGGAGCGGGTCTGCCACCGCTGAAGTCAGAGAAGATGCCTGCGATGTTTGGAACTGCGCGGTCGGGCCATTTCCCCTCGGGCTGCCTGCCGCCTTCGAGGAATGCTTCGCGTGCGCCGGCGACAAGAATCGCCGCAGTCTGCTGGAGGATAGCCTTCGGTGCCTTCGCATTTTCAATGAGGCTCCCAACCATGGTGCCCCACTCGATCGTCACGCGAGGCATTAGAACAGTCCGTCACCGGGGAAGAGCATCGTAGCAAGCTCCCCTGATGCGTTCGGGATCGCTTGGAACTCGATCGGCATCTCGGCCTTGGATCCCATGCGCAAGAGGATCTCGAAGCTATCCTGTTGGCGCGGCATGGCCTTGTAGAAATGCACAATCCTGTGAATGTCGTTGTTCCCATCCACGACGGCATCGGGCACAAAGGTCAGAGCGTTTACACGCTGTGAGTAGAGGTACCCAGCACCGTTGTCCCCTCCGATATCGATCCGCATTCGTTGGGTAGCAGCACCCTTCTCCGTGTTGAGGAACACCGCCTCAGAGGCAGTGTCATCGGCGTCCCGAATACGACACGAGAGAAGGGCACTGTCGCCAGCCGACACGGCATCTAGCACGCGCCCGGTGGTCGGATCGGTGATCTCCTGAACGCGCTCGCGGGGCATGAAGTTCACGCGCCCAACGAATCCCAGCTCGATCCCACCGTAGGGGTACGTGTTGAACGCCGGATTCGCGCCCCACACGAGCCGCCCAGGCACTACGAGAGCGATTCTGAGGATCGGGGTACTCATTACGGGATCGCCAGCGTCGAGCCAGCCTCCAGGGCGCTGTAGGCCCTCTCGACGGCAGGAGCACCGTCTTGCCGGCCATCGTAGGCTGCGAAGGCAGAATAGGCCACCGGAGACGCCGCAGGATCGTCCACAGTCGTCGCGAGATCGGAGGCGAGTGCGACTCCCCTGCCGTCTGTCGGGGACGCTGGAGGGGTCGTGGAGCCGTCCGCAACCCTCAGTACGATGCGGAACCGATCGAACCTGTCGGGGGGCAGCGTCCATGTGAGCGTCGAGCCCGACTTCGAGAGCCTGCGCACAGGGTGGTAGTAGGCTTTCGATGACGCCATGCACAGGAACGTGTACTGCCGGAACACCCAGTTCGTGCGATCGATCATCGCCGGGGCAATCCCGCTCTTGTAGGCGCATGTCGCCCGGATCCCGTTCGCGCCGGTGAGCTTCGCGACCGCTTCGAGGAACGGAGCTTGGACTTCGAGCAGGCCGCGACCGTCGCTCGCCAGCACGCCATCTGGGCCCATGGTTCCGCCGATGACGGGATGCTCGCCCTTCCGGTCGCCGTACACGACGCACGCGAGCCACGCGCTGTACCGTTGGTCGATCATGTCCGGCTGCTCGGCGTCACCGGTGTCTGTTGACGGGGCCCAGACTACGAAGTGGCTCGATGCCTCACCGACCAGCTCTTGCGGCGTGAGCGCAGAGATCATCGAGTCCATGACGGCTTTCCCGCCAACACCCGGCCACACGGCAGATCGAGTCAAGTAGTCGAGCTGCTCGATCTGCTGTAGCGGATTCATTACGCACCGCCTGAACGGTCTTCCCCAAGACGCGGACTCGGGAGCATGTCGGGGAACGATCCGTACGGAGACAGGATTGCCGTCGTCTGCACCGCGGGCCTTCCGCGACCGGTCACAACGCGCAGCTTCGCGGCTTCATCCGTCGCCTTAGCGCGGATTGCCTGAGCCGCGGATCCCGTAGCGGATCCATACTCCATGAGGATCGACTCGACCAGAAGCACACCGACCCGGATGTGCTGCGAGTCGTCCTCGGCATACGCCGCTTGCACCATGGTCTCGAAGTCGCCGTTTGCGTCGGCCACTGCGCTGTCGAGGCGCACGGTGTCGATCGCTTGCGGTGCGCGCAGATCAGGGTTCGTGAGCTGGATGACTCGCGCTTCGGAGTAGCGGAGCAGGAACTCTTCCTTGAGCGTTGCCATTATGTGGGATCCGGGATCGTCGGTGCGGCGTCGTGCGGCAGGTAGCCGAGCCCCGCAGCGATCCACATGTGCTGGATCTTCGCGTCGACGCCCTCAGCGTCACCAAGCGTGAACTCGTCATCGAGCTGGAACGGAGTCTGTCCGCTGCGCATGTGATAATACGAGCTGTCCGCGAGATCGAGAGCGGTGAAGATCAGATTGTCGATCTGGATGTTGCCAGCGGTCATACCGGAAACCTGAACCTCGATGTCCATGCGGTCTTCGTAGAAGTTCGCGGGCCACAGATCCGTATTCATGACCATGATGACGTCGACCCAGCCAGCACCGATAGCCGTCAGATCAGGGATAGTGATCGACTTTGAGCCCATGCGCAGCGTGAGCGATCCGTCAGCACCGGTCGACTTGATCTTCGCACTGAGCACGTACGGCGTCGAGACGTTCGCTGTGAAGCCAGCGTCCTCGATGCTCTGTACGATGTGGAAGTCACCGACTGAATCGAGCGAGAACGAGTCGACGTCCTGTACGCCGGGCGGCGCAATGAAGATGTCGCTGTTCAGCGTCAGACCGGCATCCCCGATGAGCGTCTCCCAGCCCGGAACCGTGTCGGCTGGCACGCCAACGATCAGAGCCTCATCGAAGCTGCTGTTCGTCATGAGGGACTGCCCGTCGCCGGAGCCCGCATGCCGTACGCGCATCGACTGGATCAGGGCCGAGCCCTGAATAAACAGATTGATATTGTCCTGGGACGGCTCCGTGCCGTGGATCTCGAACAGCTCTGCGCCACGACGCGAGCCGAGCGTTTGGTCCTCGCGGCAGATGATCGTCTTCTGCTCACTCGTCACGGCTTCGAGATCGAAACCGTGTTCGTCGACCGTGAGACGCACGACGTCTCCGTCACCCGTGTTCGCACCGGGGGCAGCGGCACCGTACGTCATCACGCGAGACTGAACCCGGTTCAGGGTTGCGTCGAGTCGCATGTAGTCGAAGAAATCATTCCGCAGACGAATGATGTTGTTTGCAGTGCCCGGACTTCCGCTCACCTTGCCCGCATCCATTAAGAGCGGAATCAGGACAACCTGCAAGAGATCCGCGCTGAGGCTGCCGGACATGATGCCGCGGTGCCCTTGCGTGTAGCCGGGGTTGCCGGACGGACCGTAGTCGCCGGCGCTCTCCGCTTCGAGTACCTCGTACTTGGCGAGAAGCTCGCCCTCGACGAATGCACGCGTGGATTTGTCGATGTCCGTTACAGCCGTGAGGCGGTCAATGAGCTGCGCCCATGTGGGTGTTCCAGACATTCGATCTCCTACGGCAGACTGATGCCCAACTGCGAGACGGGCTTCGGGATGCCTGCCAGCCTACCATTTTCGTCGACAACCTTCACCATGTAGACGTAGAGGCCAATCGGCTTCATTGTAGCGGTGATGCGCGGCTGGATGATATGCGAGCGACGATTCTGCGACTTCGCATCATCCTCGGCCTCACGGATGTACTCCTCGGAGCGGAGCATGACCTTCTGTGCGGTCGGAATCTTCAGACGCTTGCGGTTGCCGAACTCGTCTTGCGTGAGGCGCGTTCGATGGGTCCAGTCCACATACGTGAGCGGCATCTCGGCCGCGATGCGTAGAACCTGATCTTCACGGAGGATATGAACCTCTCCGTTTAAACGCACACGCTCCTGCTCGCCGCTCGTGCCACCACGCCGGGAGATCGGCTCGATGTACTGCGGGAAGCTGATGCCGGCGATGATCGTCGTGAAGAACGGCGGGTGCGGTCGGATCTCCGGATCGTCGATCGTCGCGATGCCGAGCGGATCCATGGGATCGAGCTTCGTGCCGACCGGGATCGTGCCGCACCAGTAGTACGCGATCTTCTGATTCTTCAGGACGTCGACCGCTGCTCCGAGCAACGAGTCGGGCGAGATCAACTCGCTTTCCTGGGCACGCTTCGTTTCAGTGAGCGACTTGAGTTCTTCGCCAAGTGCTTTCGATTCGGGGCCCTTGCCGTCGAGCTTTTTCAAGCGCAGACGGACTTCCTCTACTCTGTCAGCTATCGGGGTCGTCATACCGTACACCCTTTCTGGACTGAGGCTGTGGATCAGCCGGTGATCTTGATCGTTCCGAACATGACGCCAGCGCCGAAGCCCTGTCGCTGTTCCCACTGGACGTACTCGCGGCCGGTGCCACGAGCGTCATCGCTGTTGCCGTCGTCGCCGTACGACTCGACCATGTTCGTGCGCGTCTGCATGAAGAACGGCTTCTTCGCGCCAGACAGGAACACGACGCATGTTCCAGCGGGCAAACGGCTCGTCTCCCAGAGCGTATAGATACGCCCGCCGAGCTGCGCTTGCAGGATGTTGGAGATGCCAGCGTTGCCGCTCGCGTTATCCACCACCGGCAGGTTGAACGCCTCAGCGAAGGTGAGGTTGTCGGCACTCGAATAGATCACGAGCATCGAGCTGTCGAGCACCGGCTCCGGGTGAAGCGGCTCGCCGCGAGCCTTGAACTGGCGGAACCGGTTGTGCGCCGCATAGATCGCGATGCGAACGCCGCTCGAACTCGCGAACGAGTGACCGGCCTCGATGTTGCCACCGGCGGTCTCGAAGCGAGTCGTCGCGCTGTAGGCCGCGAGACCGTCCGAAGCGTTCTGGAGCGACGGCATCAACAGCGTCGTGCCGTTGATGTAGTCGAACAGCGCCCGCTCGGGCGTACCCGCGAGGGATGCCCCGCCGGTGCGCGCCTGCTCGGTGAGCGACTGAGTGAGATCGTCCTCACGATCGTACTTGCTCCACGAGAGGCGGAGGTCGTAGATGTGGTTCGGAGTGTCCCACTTCACACTGTCGAACTGGCCTTCGTTCACGGGATCACCGTATGCGCGGAACTGCGCATGCGGAGCTGCCGTGTAGTAGGCACGAGTCTCGACACGCTTGTCAGATGACAGGCCGAGATCCATCGCCATCGAGACCTTCGGGTCTGACGAACGGCGAGTGTTGAGGAAAGCATCGCGATGGTCATTGAGAAGACCCGCCTGCTGCGTGTTTGTACTGTTGACAGCCATCGGAAGACTCCTACTAGGTGGTCTGCGCGAAGAACTCCTGGGCGCTCAAAAGCTGCACCCAGCAAGTCGTTCCCGAGAGCCAGTTACGAATGTAGCCAACCGGCAGCGAGCCGGTCGGGTCCGTCTTGGTGAACGTACCGTCATCGGTCGCCCAGACGGGGAGCCCGTTGTCGGCGGCCGAAGCCGCAGCAGTGACGGGCACCTTGATCTGTGGGCCGGAGACGTCGATGACGATCTCGCCACGCGAGTCGCCAGCACCGTAGACGCCGCTCGTGCCGAGCCGCTCGTGAGTCGCGAGACCCATGAATGCCGTCAGGCCGCCGTCGTACGGGATGGCGAGGCCACTCGTGGCATCGATGCCGACGAGCGAGTTCAACCAAATCTGTGCAGCGTCCTCGACGAGATGCGCGTTGGTCAGCGTGACCGGACGGGGATGCGTGTCGTAAAACGTGTTCTGTGCGAGTGCCATGTCTTCTCCTACGAACCGATCACGCGGTCGACTTCGATCTCGATGAAACGCTCACGAGAGAGACTCGTACAGCGTCCATCAGCGAACAGTGTATTGGCCTTGAAGGCCGCCTCGAAGTGCTCGGGGCTCTTGCTCCGGTACTTCGCCACTTCATCGGGAACGTTGCGCATTGCGCCGCCCTCCGCGAACTTGTCTTCGCTGTCCTCGACGTTGATCGAGGGCAGTGAGCTGCGGAGCGAAGCGGCATGGCTCTTCATGGCCTTGATGCCGTGCTCTTCAGCGAACTTGACCAGCTCGCTCTCGATGTCCTCGCCAGTGACCCGGCCGGACAGAGACGCAACAGCTTCGCGCACAGCGCGCTCACTCATGACGTCGGCCTTGAACTTTTCGAGGTTCGCGAGGCGAGTGCGGCTCTCGACCATGATTTCGCTCATCTTCTCGGAATCCATGGAAGCTCCTTCGGACATGATCGCGGGCACGCCCTGTACTTCGGCCCCCGCTTCGGGGATGCCGTTCTCTTCACCAACGGTCGTCTCGATGAGGGCCTGAATCGCTTTCAGCGCAGCCTCATCGCCAAGTGTATCGATCAGAGCTTCGATGGCCTTGACGGTGTCAGACTTGCCGTCCATCGCCCCCATCTGCGCCTCTTCGCCTTCGGGCTTCTTTTCAAAGTCGTCGGACTCCGCGGCGGATTCTTCGTCGTCGCCTTCGGACGTCTCGCCGGGCTTGATCTCGTCGGCCATCTTCTCTTCGACTTCGGCAGGCTCTTCTTCGGCGGCGTCTTCGGCGGCCTTGTCGGACTCTTCTTCGATCAAGTCCTCAGCCTCGGCACCGTCGCCACTGTCTTCACCGCCGGGCTCGTTCTCGCTCTCTTCCACCTCTGCGAACAACTCGGGCCGTTCGGCGCGCAGCTCGTCAAGACCGGACGGCGTGTAGGCGCGAACCTCGCCATCGGAGAACGAAACGATCTGGAGTCCATCCATCCAGTTCGACTTGATCTTCGTAACGGTCATCGGCGGAAACTCCAGAGCGATTCGCTGGCAGTGCTTCGACTCCGAGAACCCTACTACAAGTGAGCCGGGAAGCGAATCCGGGATCTCGATTGTGTCATCTGACACGGTGGTCATTGGCAGCTTGTGGAACGGCGGCTCGCTGTCGAGAAGCGCGAGCGACCTGATGCGTTGCTTGTCGAAGTTCGCCTCGACCGAGCGATAGCGCAGACGCTTCGACTGAATCATCGCGAACGTTTCACTGTCGGTCACGTACAGGTCGGCGTACATGACCGGCACCGGCTTGCCGCCGAGCATCATCGTGCCCTTGCGCTGGATCTTAAACGCGCCCACCTCCCTCGGGTTGGGATTGCGCTCATCGTCGAAGTGACCCATGTGCATCGGCGGCAAGTGCCCGTCGAGATACTCCTTGTCGGCGTTCTCGATCGCCGCGTCGATCCATGCGTCATCGTAGTCGAAGTCGCCGCGCTTGGTCGTGGCGAAGATCGGGACGTTGAAGATCGTTACAGTCTCATCGTCGTTCACCTCGTGTCGGAACTGACCACCGACGATGGGTCCGAGATTCTTACGCTTCGGGGCGAGGCCCGTGGCCTCTATCGTTGCTGTTGCGTCGACTGACATGTGGCGCGCATCATATCACTTGCGTCGTGTGTCATCTGACCCATTCAGGATGCGAAGCGTTCGCTCTTGCGCGGTGCGCGGCGGCGTACTGCCTTGCTCCCAGCGATACACGGTCTTGCGGGCCACGCCGATTCGAGCCGCGAGCTTGGATGCTCCCATCTCCGAGTACGCCTCGCGGAACTTCTCCCTGAAGTCAGTCATTGCGTGAACCCTTGGTCGGGTCCGGCGGCGTTGATGCTTCGCGGCCGGTGCGTGATGACGCGCCCATTCTTGTCGATCAACCCCATGCGCTTGAGCTTCGAGCGAGTCACGAATGAGCGCACGCATCGACACTGGAATCCAAGCGGAGGTATCAACCCGCGGCGTAACCACTCGGGCGAGTCGACTGCCGCGATGAACCCGTGCGCTGCCCAATGGTTTGGTCGAACGTTCGAGTCTCGTGTCGCATCGAACCGAAACGCGGGGACGACTACCCGCACGGCGGGGTTCGACGTCATCGTCACCGCGCCGTCGTCGTACGCACGCGACTGTGTCGTGCGAACAACGTTCTCGCTGTAGGCACGAGACCATGCTTCCGTGTCGGCCAACAAGGCAGAGGTATCTGGCGTCGGCTGGCCTTGCTCTAGGGAGTCAGCGATGACGAGCTGTACTCGCTGGACGATGCTCTGTGTCGACGCACGCGCCGCTGTGAACGCGCCTTGCTCGATCAGGCGAGTGACGTCCATGGCAGACTCCGCGACCATAGGGACGCGCCTGAGCAGCTCACGCGTCGACATGCGCGTCACGGCTACCGCTGTCTTCGGGATCCCCTTCGCCGCCAGCACGCCCGGTGCTGCGCTCGCCACCGTACGGAGCACGGACACGCGCCCGGCCATGTGGGCTCGCCCCATGACTTCGGCCAGCTCTGACTCTAGGAGCTTGACCGACTTCTCCATGCGCGGTTTGCCGACCGAAGCGATCACGCGCCGCACGGCCTTGTTCATGTCACCGGCGTACTTGGACGCGAGTGCTTCGAGTTCTTCGGCTGTGTCAGGCATCGCGCCAGTCTACCCCGCCAGAGGTACTCCCTGCCAGAACTTGACATGTACACCATTCGGTGTATAATGGATCTGTCGGGGGAAGTTCCCGGCAGAACGGAGAGCGAATGACCAAGTACAGGAAGGCACGCACGAAAGCTGACATCAATGCCGACCCGCGTATCGAAGGAGACGTCCGGAACGAAGGTAACGACGGATGGTGGGCCAATCTCAAGGACGGATTCCAGATGGAGCCCAACAGCCAAGTCCACGGCTTGCACGAATACTCGATCAAGGAAATGTGCGAGATGCTGAACCTCGCTGTCTCGCCCTGCCAGAAGGGGTGCCCATGCGGGCACGGAAGTAACCCCGTGTAAACGTCGGCACTATGCACCAACCGGTGTACAATGGAAGCGTCGGGTGGGCGAGAGCCTGTCCGGCAGAACGGAGTGTAAATGCACAAGGAATACGGATACGAAATCGAGAAAGCCTGTTCCATCGTTGGGGCAAGCGAAGAGACAGCGATCGCAATCCTCAAGGGCAACCGTGATGTTCACGATGCCGTTGGCAAGATGGGCGAAGAGCTGATCCATTTGGACGACGAGCTATCCGATGCTCGCGCCGATCGCGACTCGATGATCGAGCAGATGGGGCACGTAGAGAACGCAAGCGACATCTTCGCGAAGCTCAAGGCAGAGCTGGAGTTCGCGCTGGCAACCGGCGAGACCGTGATGCTCTACAAGTACCTGGGTGAAGTCGAGCAGGCGCTCGAAGATGTGGAGGCGTAATGGATCCTAATGTAACAGTGCAAGAGATGATCGAAGCCGTGCTCGATGACGAGATGAGCGTGCTGCACGAGCGAGCCACGAGTCTGATTCATTGGATCAAGATGGGCGGATTCATGCCTACCGCCCCGCACAATCCGATCAAGTTCGCGATGGCTATGCGGGATCTTGCAGAGCAGAACGGTGGCGCATAACTTGACATGTACACCACCCGGTGTATGATGAATGCGAACGGAGGACACACGATGAAGATGACATGCGGACGCTGCGGAATCGCCGCGGCAAACGGAGTCCTGTGTGACCCGTGCTACCTGGGAGTTCTTGAGGACAACCTCTCCTCGAACGCCCTGATGGCAGTGCTCGGAGAAGAGCGCGAGAAGGAAATACGCGATGAGATCGCGAAGCTGAAGGAGCAGGCATGAAGAGTTTCAAACAGTGGATGAAGGACGTAGACGAGAAGATCGAAGACATCTGCGGTCTCTACTCCTCGGACTTGGCTGACTACTCGTACTTCGAGGCTTACGAGAGCGGGGCCGGAACGACTGAGATCGCGAAGCGCGTACTGCGCGCAGAAGGGTGGACAGGATGAACAACGGAGACACACTCGTTAGCAAGTGGGGGTACGACCAAACGAACGTCGACTTCTACATCGTGCTGAAGCGCACGCCGAAGATGGTTACTGTCACCAAGGTGAAGGTCGACCAGCGAGCCACCGGAGACATGACCTACACGGCTACGCCGAGCATCCCGCTCGTGCCGGTCGGGCCCACGAAGAGCTTCAGGATCAAGGAGTATCGAGGCGACCCGTACGTCAAAATCGCGCACGGAAGCGCGTACGTGTGGGACGGCACACCTCAGAAGGGAACGAGCTACGCATGAAGATCACGAACGTACGAACCACGGACGTCCCGCGCTACGGCGTGACCGCGGACGGGTACTCGAAGCGATCGGGTGCCCCGACGCGCATGCTGGTACAGCTCGAAGGTAGTGGCATCTGGCGCCGGGTCATGTGCTGGCAGTTCTCGAACGCGGGGACGCTGTTCATCCACATGCTCGGGGAGGATCACATTCTCACGCCTGAGAATGAAATCGAACTCGCGCCATTCGCATCGTAGCGGTGCCGCCAAACCTTGACCTGTACACCATCCGGTGTATGATGAAGGTGAAAGAGAGGACACATATGGATCACAAATACAAGAGCTTCGAGAAGCTCGTCAAGATTCGATGGTCCGGCGGCACCGCTTGCCCCACCGTCGAGCGCGAGCTGACCGACGTCAACTTCACGGGCGCGGCGCGCAAGATCCTTGAGATCGTCGACTTGCTCAAGAGCAAGGGAGCGCAGGAGCCGGAAGGCAAGAAGATGCCGCACGACTCCGGGGAATACGTCGGACACGGTCGGGTGAGCTACGAGAGCTGGAGCGAGATGCACAGCTACCACAACTCGTTCGGGTTCCGCATCACGAGCGACGGCCTTGAGCCGGAGCACTTCAAGACGATCGGTGATCGTCTCGCGAAAGCCTTCGCGATGAAGCCCGGAAACTACTGCCGACCGAAGTGGATCGAGCGCACCGATGAGGTGGCGATCTTCGAGATCGGCGGCTACGGGATTGGAGACTAGACCGTTTAAACGGTCCGCACCTACTGGACCCTGTACACCGCCCGGTGTATAATGAGTATGTCGGGCGGAGAGCCCGCCCGGCAGAACGGAGTTCCCATGAGCGACAAGGTTTGGATGTGCGAGGGCTGCGGTTGCGAGACCGATGGCGAGGACTGCGAGGCCTGCATGGACGACATGCACGAAGACGCAATGTTCCCGGACTGGGACTGAGAGGAGATACGATGGAGTTTGTTTTTCAATGGAGTCAGAGTGACAGCTACCACTTCGAGGGCAGCCCGTACATGGCCGGTGTGAACATCGCCGGTTGGGTCTACGCCGACAAGGGCGTCAAGGGATACAAGATCAAGACCCAGCTCCGGTGGGACGTCGACGGCAAGTGGCTGAATCAGGACCAGTGGGCTGAGGTCAAGCGGGGCATGAGCGCGGTGAAGGCATGACCACCGACAAGAAGATCGAGCTGTTCCGCAAGCAAGGATGGTGCCCAGTGAAATGGGCACACCACCCGCAAGCGATCAAGGATCTGTTCCGCAAGGGCCGTTTCGTGCCGAAGATGAAAGCGTGTTTCGAGAACGCTGCGAAGCTCGTGCTCGCCTCGCGAGGCACTGAGCACGAGGGCCGAGTCGTGTACGTCGAGGGGCATCTGATGCTCTATGGATACATTCCGATTCACCACGCGTGGATCGAGTTCGACGGCAAGGAGATCGACGTCACGTTGAACAACGGAGACGAGCTGGTAGCAGCGGGACGGATCGAGTTATTCGATCTGAACAAGGCACTACTACAGACCAAGCGTTGGGGCGACTTGCTTCGGGGTCTGGAAATGGCACGCGCCTCAGCTTGACACGTACACCATCCGGTGTATCATGTAGGTGAAGGAGTGAACATGAAACGCAACAAGTACGAGACGGGCCGACGGGCCGCTCTGAAGATGACGCTCAAGATCGCTGAGGCGGTAAGCGCGGCCATCGGTGAGGGCAGCTTTCAGTCCGCCAAGTTCCT
>Ga0164313_10001220_pt1 | contig 22584 bp, 16 predicted proteins | sample GuaBasSedimGuay4_FD_113735 | JGI IMG/M metagenome (GOLD analysis project Ga0164313, IMG submission 113735) | Subseafloor sediment microbial communities from Guaymas Basin, Gulf of California, Mexico - Guay4, Core 4569-4, 0-3 cm | ecosystem: Environmental > Aquatic > Marine > Hydrothermal vents... | reverse complement strand
CAGAACTTTGGGCTCAGTGACCTTCACCAGCTCAGGGGAAGAGTTGGCAGATCTAATAAAAAAGCCTTTTGCTACCTGCTGGCCCCGCCCTTACAACTTCTTACCAGCGAAGCAAGGCGAAGACTAAAAGCTATTGAAGAATTTTCAGAACTGGGGAGTGGTTTCAATATTGCTATGCAGGACCTGGACATCAGGGGAGCAGGCGATCTTTTAGGTGCTCAACAAAGTGGTTTTATCTCGGAAATGGGTTATGAAACCTATCAACGAATCCTTCAGGATGCAGTTCAGGAGTTAAGAGAAGAAGAATTTCTGAACTCCAGCCATGATAGTGAAACTGATGCTATCATAAGTACTGAAACACATGAATATGTTAGCGATGTGTACATTACAACAGACCTGGAACTTCTTTTCCCCGATGATTATATAAACAGTATTTCGGAACGTATCCGTTTATACCGAAAACTGGATAATCTGAAATCGGATGAAGAAGTAGAAAAGTACCGAAAAGAGTTAGCCGACCGTTTCGGTGAGATCCCAAAACAAACACAGGAATTGCTTAATATTGTAAATTTGCGAAAATTTGCGAAAAAACTGGGGTTTGAAAAGATCATTTTAAAAGGACAAGGATTGATCCTTTATTTTATCTCTAATCAGGATTCTCCATATTTCCGATCATCTGTTTTTAGTAACATTCTTTCTATAATTCAAAAGAAACCAACAAAATATGCCATGAAAGAAAGAAACAACAAACTTACCCTTTCATTAACAGGTATTAAAAATATATCTGAGGCGACAAATGTTCTTGAGGAACTTTCCTTTGATTTTAAGACTACAAATAAAGTAACTAATCAGTATTAATAATTATGTATTTTAGCCAGGTTTTTTGCATATAAATAACTGACCCTGAAAGGGTCAAGTAATAATAGCCCCGTCCTTTAGAGACTGTGTGATTTCGAAATTTAGGGCTACGAGGTTTTCATATTCAAAAAATCTCTTGTACGCCTACCTGAATACTTCAAGGGTGATATGCTGTTTTCACACAGTCTCTTTAGGGCGGGGTTATAAATATAGGTGATACAAGTTTTGGCGGTATTTTTGCCCGAGTCCTGAGCTTGTCGAAGGATAGAGCAAAAATGATGACAAAACATAGAATAAGGAAAATATTAACAACAGTGTATAATTGTATCAGTATTAATTAGGCAATTTGCAAATACACTGATTAGTAACCAAATAAAAAATAATTATTATTTTCTGCTATCTTTTTAAATATCAAATTATATAATTTCATACTTTTACAAATCAGATTTAAGCATTATTCCATAAAAAGGTTTATCTATCTATGAATATTGTTGTTGACATTGGAAATAGTTTTATAAAAGTTGCTGTTTTTAATAAAGATGAAATAATTCATCAGGAGCAATTCCTCTCTGGCCGGTTAGAAGTTTTAAATACTGTTTTCATTCAATTCCCATCCATTGAAAATGGAATTATTTCTCTGGTTGGAAGTCCTGATAAAAAAATAAACAAGCTTCTTCATTCAAAGTTAAAAAAATTGATTTTATTGAATGAGAATACACTTCTTCCCATTGACAATTTATATAAAACAAAGAAAACCCTGGGAAAAGACCGACTTGCAGCTGTGATTGGGGCAAATTATTTATTTCCAGAAAAAGATATTCTTGTAATTGATGCCGGAACTGCAATTACTTTTGATTTTATAAATTCCAATGGTCAATACCATGGAGGAAGTATTTCCCCGGGACTTCACATGCGATTTAAGGCCTTGCATGAATTTACCAGTAACCTTCCATTACTGGCTCCTCGTGAACATTTTTCTTCACCTGCCGGAACAACGGAAGATTCCATTATCACAGGTGTTCAGTCAGGTATGATAAATGAAATTAAAGGGATAATAAATGAATATAAAGAACAATATCCTGAATTAATAACTGTTTTAACCGGTGGAGACGCTATTTTTTTTGAAAAAATACTAAAAAATAGCATCTTTGTGGACTTAAATCTTGTCCTGAAAGGACTCAATAGAATTCTATCTTGTAATGCACAATAAAAATAAAATATTTATATTTCTCATCTTACTTTCTGTCAGTACATTTATGGCACAAAGTCAATCTTTTAATTCTCCATATTCTACTTTTGGTTTGGGGGACCTTACTTTTAAAGGATTTGGACGGAATATGGCAATGGGGGGGATTTCTTTAGGAGTCCGAAATAGCCAATCCATAGATTTCGCAAATCCGGCATCATACACCATTCGGGATTCTTTATCTCTTGTTTTCGATATTGGACTTGTTGGTAATGTGTCAAGGATTTCCAGTGAGGAAGGAGAAAATACCCCCTTTGACGTTAATTTCAGCCATCTGGCTTTTAGTTTTCCAATATCCAAAAAATTCACTTTTGGGGCGGGATTAGTTCCCTATTCTCTTAGCAACTATAATTTCATTTATTCTGTTGATGAAAATGATGATACTTATAACCCTGAAGTTGGAAGGCTTGATTATTTATTTAAAGGAGAAGGTGGACTAAGTCAATTGTTTTTTGGTATGGGTTTTGAGATTACAAAAAATCTTTCTCTTGGAGTTAATGTCAATTATATTTTTGGCAATCTACAGAAGGTTCAGACAGTTACACTTCTTGAGAGTCCAAATGCACATCATCCAAAAGTTGATATTCAGCAAATTGTAAATGGGTTTAATTTTAACACAGGCCTGCAATATACTGCACATCTAAAGGAAGATCTTGATTTAGTAATTGGTGGTACCTATGGGCTGAGTAGTAATATCAATGAAAAAACTGAATTTCTGGCTTCAAATATCTTATTTAGTCCCAGCGGTGGCCAATCAATAGACACACTTAGTTCATATACTACAGGTAAAGAGAAAAAGCAGTTTCCCTCAAGTTATGGAGTGGGGTTTACTATAAACAAGGCAAACAAAATCATCATAGGGGCCGACTATAAAAGAACAAACTGGGCAAACTCTAATATCCTGGGCCTGGATTCTTTAGAAAACAGTCAGTCTTTTCTAATTGGAGGTGAATACACTCCAAATCCGCGAGAATTAAAAGCTTATTTTCCACGGATCCATTTTAGGGCCGGGGCCTATTACACAAACTCTTTTCTAAAAGTAAATGACTACAGAATAAACGATTTTGGCATAACTTTTGGAGTAGGTTTCCCGATTGGTTTTTCAAGGTCTTCATTTAATCTTGCTTTTGATTATGGAAAGCGGGGGACAAAAAATGACAATTTAATACTTGAAAACCATGGAAGTATAGTTTTTAGTCTAACTTTGTATGATTTCTGGTTCATGAAGCGTAAATTTGATTAATATAAAACAATTTGAAATGAAAGCTTTAAAAATTACTTTTACAATTGCCCTTATTTTTTCGACAGCTTTAACAGGCCTGGCCCAAAAAGGGGTAGATGATGGATCGAAATTTGGACATGGTGAGGACTCAATAAGATGTGTTAGAAATTACTCCCTATACCGGGAATATTTTAAACAGAAAAATTATCCTGATGCCTGCCCTTACTGGAGAGTGGTATATAAAGAGTGCCCCAGAGCAACAAAATCTATTTACATGAATGGTGCTGCCATGTATAAATTCAGAATCATTCAGGCCGAAAATAGTAACAATACAGAAATCAAAAACCTGAATATTGATACCTTAATGCAAGTTTACGACCAAAGAATTAAGTATTATCCTAAGGATAAAGCCAAAGTTCTTGGCTATAAAGCAAATGACCTGCTCAGGTTTAAAAAGGATGATATAGAAGAACTTAAAAATGCTAATAAGTATAGTAAAGAATCTTTTGATTACTATAACTTAAAAGCACCAAAATCTGTCATTGTTTCTTTTATAACCACCACTCTGCTTTTGTTTGATAAAAATGAGATTACTGAAAACGAAGTAGTTGAAAATTATGCTAAAACAATGGAAGTTCTAAATAAACAGATTGAAGATAAACCTGATGATGAAGATCTTACAAATATGCAGGAAACTATCTCGTCCCAGTTTGCAAATAGTGGAGCGGCATCCTGCGAATCATTGATAAAATTATTTACTCCTCAGCTTAAGGAAAGCCCGGATGATATTGATGTACTGAAAAAAATCAGTTACTGGCTTAATCAAACAGGATGTACCGATTCTGACCTGTATATGAATGCGACAATTGCATTAAACAAAGTTGAACCATCACCTACACTTGCTTATCATATAGCTAAATTATACAATACACGCGGACAATATAAAGATGCTGTGAAATTTTATGAGCAAGCTATTGAAGGAGAACAAGATGAGACTGCAAAAGCCTCATACCTCGTTGAACTGGGTTATATTGTACAAAGTGAATATGGAGATCTGAAACTCGCAAAGAAATATGCATTAGAAGCAATAAAGGCAAATCCAAATTCCGGCCAGCCTCATATTTTGTTGGGCAACGTTTATGCTGCCGTTAAAGATTTTGGAGAAGATGAATTAGCACATAAATCTGTTTTCTGGGCTGCTGTTGATCAGTACAAATTAGCCCTTAAGAAAGAGCCTGAACTTGCTAACGTAACCAATAAAAAAATCCAGGCTTATTCACAATACTTCCCTGATACTGAGACGGTTTTCTTTTATGGCTTCAAAGCAGGGGACAAATATCATATAGGAAGCTGGATAAATACTGATACAAAAATCAGAACCAGAAAATAATTTTTTGAATACCATAGGGAAAAAAATATTACTAAAAAGCACCTTACTCACTATACTTGGGTTATTGGTGCTTTTTTCTTGTAAAAAAAATAGTATTGATGAAGTAAACAATCTTACCAGGATCGATACTACATCTTCACAATCTGTATGGAACCTGGAAACTGTTTATACAGATTCAGGCAAAATAAAAATGAAAATAATTGCCCCTCTTGTACAAAGATTTGAGGCAGAAAAAGATGAAAACAAAAGGACTCTTTTCCCTAAAGGCATGAAGGTGATTTTTTATGATAGTAACGAAGAAGTTAAATCATGGTTAAGTTCAAAACACGCTATTTATCACGAATCTGAAAACCTGTGGGAGGCCTCAGACAGTGTTGTTGCTGTAAATGAAGAAGGAAAAACACTAAATACAGAGCTTCTATTCTGGGATGAAAAGAAGCAAATCATTTACTCAAATAAATTTGTCAAAATAACTACTGATAAGGAAGTAATTTATGGTGATGGCTTTGAAGCTGATCAATCTTTTACTTACTGGGAAATAACAAATGTGAAAGGAACTATTTACCACGATACTGAGGATTGATGAAAATTGAAAGCCCTCTACAATTCAACGTTTTTTGTTTGGGGACATTGATCTTTTTGAAATAATTATTTTTAATAAAACCCATCTATTGGATAAAAAGAAAAATAAGCCTCCCGGATTTCAGGTTTTTATGGAATATACCTGGCTGGCAATTGGCATATTAAGTTTTACAACCTGGCTGTATTCATCCATTCAGGAAGGTTATAAGGAGAACCTGATGCTCCTTGCCATTTCTGTTACCTCTTTCGCAATGTTTTTTTTCAGAAAATATTTAAGACGGCAATATGTAAACTCAAAAGACAAAACTAAAACGGAGAAATAGTGCTTATAAAAAACAAAACAAGCATAAATATTTCATTATTTATTTCTAATGGTCAATAATTTTTTTATCAAAAATCGTAAATTTGTTTTTAAATAGCTCCATATATTGATGACATTTCTTCTCATTATAATTAGTTCCATTTTGCTTTCTGCTTTTTTTTCGGGCATGGAAATCGCATTTTTTGCCTCGAATAAACTCAGGCTTGAAATAGACAAAAAGCAAAATACAATCTCCACCAGGGTTATCTCAGTATTTACAAAACACCCTGGTCAGTATATTGTAACCATGCTCATTGGGAATAACATAGCCCTGGTTATTTACGGTATTGTTATGGCCCTGGTCCTGGAGCCAATCTTACAGATATTTTTCCACTCAGATACAGCCACTTTATTATTTCAGACTATCATTTCTACCCTGATTATACTTTTCACAGCTGAATTCTTTCCAAAAGTTATCTTCAGGTTACATGCAAATTTTTTCCTAAAAATATTTAGCCTTCCTGTGTTCTTCTTTTATCTGATATTTTACCCAATTGGACGATTTACCATTAGCCTTTCTCATATGATTCTAAGACTTTTTACCGGTCTGAAACTGGATTCAGAATCTGACAACCTGGTTTTTGGGAAACCCGATTTGGATCAACTTGTTAATGAAAATACAGATCTTTCTGAACTCAGGAAAGAAAAAGATCATGATATTAAAATATTTCAGAATGCTCTGGACTTTTCGAAAGTTAAATTAAGAGAATGTATGGTGCCACGAACAGAGCTGGTGGCCCTGGATAAGGACTCCAGTGCTATTGATCTCAGGCATGCATTTATAGAATCGGGATTATCAAAGATCCTCATATATAAGGAAACCATAGACAATATTATTGGGTATGTGAACTTAAAGGATCTTTTTGGCAATGCAAAAGACATACAATCATATATTATCCCCTTAGCTTTTGTTCCGGAATCTATGCCGGCAAATAAACTACTATCCTTATTTGTAAATGAAAAGAAAAACATTGCCCTGGTAGTTGATGAGTTTGGGGGAACCTCTGGGATTGTCACCATTGAAGATATTCTTGAAGAAATATTTGGTGAAATAGAAGATGAACATGACACTTCTGAACTGATTGAGAAACAACTTAATAATAATGAATATATTTTTTCAGCCAGGCTTGAAATTGACTATTTAAATGAAAAGTACCATTTAAACTTACCTGAAAATGATGAGTATGAGACCCTGGCCGGATTCATTTTCTTTTCCCATGAAAGTATTCCTAAACTCAATCAAAGAATTAGTACAAACCATTATGAATTCAAGATACTTAAGGTAAGTGAAACCCGCATTGAAATTGTTCAACTAAAGATTATTGAAGAATAAAACAATAATTTTCAGAAAGAAAAAACTGATCTGGCACTTCTTAAAAGATATAAATCCTCCTATTCTTAAAAATAATTACTTTATCCGTTTTTACCATACAATTTCAAGGATAATATTCGCATTTTACCCAAATATATACTGTGAACTAACATTGTTAACTAATAAACATTAAAAAATCCATAAACTTTGGGGCTGGTGCTGCATATTTTTTTATATTTGCACCCTGATTTTTTGAGCATACAATACATAAATTATATTTCATGGCAACATTACAGACCATTCGTGACAAAGCAGGAGTTCTTATAGCAACTATCATTGGTATAGCGATTCTTGCATTTGTATTAGGCGATTTTTTAGGTGGGAACAGCGGAGGTGGTTTAGGCAATAAAAAGAAGTTCGAGATCGGAGAGATTGCAGGCAACTCGGTCTCCTATATTGATTTTGACAGAAAAGTAAACAATCTTACCGAGATTTATAAACTTTCAGGCCAATCTACAATTGACGAAGCAACCATAACCAGTATTCAGGAACAAACATGGGACCAAATGGTCCGTGATATGATCATGTCCAAAGAATACGAACAATTGGACTTGTATGTAAGTTCGGAAGAATTATTTGACATGGTACAGGGAGAAAACCCCCACGCCTATGTGCGGCAGATTTTCACTGACCAGAATACAGGTTATTTTGACAGAGGGGCATTGATCCGTTTTCTGAAAAATATAGAAAATGATGAAACAGGAAACCAGCGAAAATACTGGTTGTTTCTTGAGAACCAGATTAATGATGAAAGACTATTCACCAAATATCTGAACATGGTAAGGAAAGGATTGAATGCAACTACATTCCAGGCAGAACAAAACTATGAATTAAATTCCAAAACGATTGATTTCAAATACATCCTTAAGCGTTATGCTTATGTTGCAGACTCTACTATCTCAATTTCTGAAGAAGATGTTAAATCATACTACAAAGAGCATGAAAATAATTATAAACAAACTGCTTCCCGAAATATAGAATATGTTTCTTTCGAAGTAAATCCTTCTCAAAGTGATATTACAGATGCTGAAGAATGGATTACTCATATCAAACCTGACTTTGAGAACGAAGCAAATACTGAGCAGTTTGTCAATGCAAATTCGGACATTCCATTTGACGCTAAAAACTATTCAGATGGCGAGCTCCCTGAACTCATCAATGACTTTATGTTCAGTAACCCTGTAGATTCAGTTTACGGACCTTACTTTGAAAATGAGACCTATAAGATAGCTAAACTTGCAGCTATTAATAATATCCCTGATTCAGTACATGCCCGGCATATCCTAATCTCTCCAGGCCCGGAAAGGAGTCCGGAAAGAGCAAAACAAGTAGCAGATAGTTTATCTGCATTAATACAATCAGGAACAAACTTTGCCCTACTGGCAACTCTGAATTCTGATGATAAAGGAAGTGCCCAGCTAGGCGGTGATTTAGGCTGGTTTAGAGAAGGGGCGATGGTCAGGCCTTTTAATGATGCATGTTTCTATGGCAATAAAGGGGATATCAATACTGTTGAATCCCAATTTGGATATCATATAATTGAAATACTTGACCAGGGAAAGAAATCAAAAAAAGTACAGGTAGGAATTGTTGCGAGAGAAGTACAACCAAGCTCTACAACCTTTCAAAATATTTATTCAATTGCCAGCAAATTTGCCGGGACCAATAATACTTATGAAAAGTTTATTGCAGCCATTGAAAAAGAAGGCCTTAATAAGAGGGTCGCTAATGACCTAAAGGAAAATGACCGTCAGATACCCGGCATTGAATCGCCCAGGCTCCTGATTATGGCAGTATATACCTCAGATAAAGGTGAAATTGTTCTTGACAGAAGTGATCAGGCTGTTTTTGAATTAGGTGACAAATATGTAGTTGCCTATCTAACTGAAGTAAAAGAGGATGGTATTGCCCCACTTGAACAAGTAAGAGAAGATGTAGAGTTAAATACAAGAAAAAAGAAAAAAGGGGAGGCCTTAATAAAATCCATTAAAGAAAAAATGGCAAATGCCAGCAGCATTGAAGACCTGGGAAGTGCTGTGAATGCTGAAGTACAGCTTGCTACTGGAATTAGTTTCAATTCATTTTCGATTCCGGGAGCTGGTATTGAACCTGCTGTAATTGGGACAATTGTTGAACTACCTGAAGATAAAATATCTGATCCGGTTGAAGGATTAAATGGTATATATGTACTACAGGCAACAACTATTTCCACAAAGGAAGATGACAATCCTGAAGCAGAAAAAAATGCTTTGAAAACAGTTTATCAAACAAGGGTAAATTACGATACATATAATTCACTGCTGGAGAAAGCAAAGGTAAAAGATAAAAGGTCCAAATTTTATTAACAGATATTTAAGCGTTATTTCGTTAATATTAAGAGGAAAATCCTGCCAATAACAGGATTTTTTCTTTTACAAGAACCAAATAAATTGATTATGTATGCGAATCAAGAGTTGAACCCACTTCGGGGTTCTTCTTTGTATTCGTTTGTTTTTCCGTGGGTTGCACCCACGGTTATTAATTGTTTAATCCGCCAGATGGCGGATAGAATGTCTGAAGGACATTAACTTTAATAACCCCGTGCGAAGCTCGGGGTATTCAATATAAAATACTTGAAACAGCCCTGAAGAGGGCTGAACTTTGTTATATTTGAGACAAAATCAATTGGATCCAACCCTTGATTTGCATTATGTAAGCTAATCTACATTATCATGCAGATAGGAATTATCAGAACCTAATTTAGTTTCATTTTCATCATCATCAAATAAAGAGTATTTTGAAACCTTTCGTATAGTTGAGTAACCTGACTTACTAATTTTTCTGTTTTTCCGAATGTAAGCAGGTTGATTTTCCAATTCTTCAATTTCATCCTTTTTATCTTTCTCCAGATAACCTTGATCTTTCAGGTAGTTCTGATGTTCCTTTATTTTACGAATTCGTTCTGATGTCTTATGTTGATCAATCTCTAATTCATTTTCCAGCTTACTAATAAATTCAGAACCCTCTGCTTCATCCAGATTATCTGTCACACTAAAATCAATGGTCTTTTGTGAATGATCATATTCATCAATTGTATAGGAGCTCATTTCTGTATCCTTAATTTCAAAATCAGGGTTTACAAGAGGTGTTTGCTGATCAGATTCTTTCAGGACTACCTTTTCCAAGGAGCGAGGTGTAAGATACAACTCAGGAATGGAGCTGGTCTCAAAACCTGTAGCAATAATTGTGATAGAAACCTTATTGCCAAGTGTTTCATCCTGGCAAGTTCCCCAAATAATCATAACATCATCTATTACTGTTGAATTGATATAATCTGTAATCTCTCCCACCTCATCCATACTAATTTCATTTACCCCTGAAGAAATATTTAAAAGGATACTTTTTGCCCCGGTTATATCATTTGAATTTAGCAGGGGTGATGACACGGCCGCCTCGATAGCTTCTGCTGCCCTGTTTTCGCCTTCGGCTTCTCCTGATCCCATCATTGCAACACCCGAGTTAGCCATAACTGTTTCTACATCTGCAAAATCAACATTTATATAGCCATGTACTGTAATTATCTCCGCAATACCTCTGGCTGCTTTTGCCAATACATTATCTGCAATAGCAAAAGCCTCTGACAATTTAAGATCGCCATAAACTTCCCTAAGCTTTTCATTATTAATAACCAGCAATGTGTCCACATGACTTCTTAATTCTTTGATCCCTTCCACTGCCTGAATAATCCTTTTTTTTCCTTCAAATTTAAACGGGATTGTTACAATGGCTACAGTGAGAATACCCACTTCCCTGCATGCCTTAGCAATTACCGGGGCCGCCCCTGTACCTGTCCCACCACCCATACCAGCTGTAATAAAAACCATTTTGGTATTATTTGAAACTACAGCCATCACATCATCAATATTCTCCAATGCAGATTGCCTTCCCACCTCTGGTTTATTCCCAGCGCCCCTTCCTTCTGTTATGGACTCCCCAATCTGGATCTTAACTAAAACCGGGCTATTCTCCAGGGCCTGTGCATCAGTATTACAAACCATAAAATTCACATCTTTAATCCCCTGTTCAAACATATGGTTCACTGCATTACTTCCTCCACCTCCAACTCCAATTACTTTTATGATAGAGGACCTTTCTACAGGTAAATCAAAATTCATAAGTTCTTCAGCCATAATATTTAGTTTTATTTAAGGTTTTATCGTTATTGTTGTATTATTAATTTTATCGATTATTCCATTTTCATACCATTCTCAGCAAAAATCTCTCTACACGTATTCTTGAATTTATCAAATATACTTCTCTTATTAGAAGCATCTTCTTCAGGTTTATTATCAAAATCCATTATACCTGCAACCTCAAAATCAACTTCTTTCTCTATCTTATTTTCTTCTGTAACAATATTATTATTTTTAAGGTATTCAAAGCCCTTAAGAACAAGTCCTATACTTGTTGAAAACATAGGCTGATTAATTTCTTCATCTACTTCACCTGTCAGATGAAGGTTTGGCAAGCCAACCCGTACATCCATTCCAGTCCTGAATTTCACCAATTGTGGCAAATGTTTCAGCAATGCTCCTCCTCCAGTCAACACAATCCCAGCTGCAAGTTTATCATAATAACCTGAATTCTGGATCTCAAAAGTAACTGCATCAATGATCTCTTCCATTCTGGATTGAATAATATAAGCCAGATTTTTGAATGAAATCTCTTTTGGTTCCCTTCCGCTAATTCCAGGTATTGTAACCACCTTATCCTCCGGTGCAATATCCCCTAATGCGGAACCAAACTGAGTTTTCAGAGATTCTGCCTGGCGGTTCAGAATTGCACAACCCTCTTTAATATCATTTGTAACAACATTACCACCAAAAGGTATTACCGCAGTATGACGAATTATATTATCATAATAAACAGCTACATCGGTCGTTCCTCCTCCAATATCCACTAATGTTACACCAGCTTCTTTCTCATCATCCGTAAGAACAGCTTCAGAAGAGGCCAAAGGCTCCAGAATTAGCTCATTTATACTTAAACCAACACGGTTTACACATTTTTCAATATTCCTTGCCGATGCCACTCTGCCAATTACTATATGAAAATTACCTTCCAATCTCCGGCCAGACATTCCTACCGGATTTTTCACCCCGGTTTCATGATCAACAATGAAACTTTGTGGAAGTACATGAATTATTTCCTCTCCAACATCAATTGGAATCCGGTACATATCCTTTATCAAACGTTGAATGTCATCTCTGGTAATTTCCGTTTCATCAGATTCACGGTTAATATAACCCCTGTTTCTGATGCTTTTAATATGTTGGCCGGCAATACCCACAAAAACTTCAGAAAATCCAAATCCGGAAACTTCCTTAATTTCTTCAATGGTAGATTTAATAGCATTTACTGTTTCTTCTATATTCTGAACCACACCTCTTTTTACACCTTTAGAAGGGGACTTACTCATAGAAAGAACTTCAAGCTTTTCATTTTCATTTTTTCTTCCGATAATAGAAACAATCTTTGTGGTTCCAATATCGATAGCTGCTACAATTTGGTTTTGTTTGTTCATAACAAATATTTTATCCGGTTTGTTTTTTCATCAGTCAGTATTTACTTTTTAGTGCAAACTACCTGATTATTAAATTTTAAATTTATTGTTGAATACTTATTCCATCCTTCCCTACTTAATCCTTGCTCATACAATGCATACAATTTTTTGAATTTTCTTTCATAATTACTTAATTCCCCAAATATGATCGTATGGCTACCCACTCTCGGGATGAAGGTAAACTCACTATCCTTGCTCACATAAATCTGTTCTATCTGGGCTTTCCAAAATGGGTCATCATTAATAAACAATGCTAACTGATAGATTTCTTTCAGTGTATTTTTCACCTTTCCGCTTTGAACCTCTGTAAGATTCACCCCTGGTTTTATCCCCGTAAGGTTCCATCCGTTAATAATAAGTACCCGGGCGGTGAAATATGGGCTCACAGGCATTATAAACCCCAACTTATCAATATAATAGCCCTGCCCTTTATAATTAAGTACACGGGCAATGGGTTCGCGTTGGTCAACTCGGATATTTAATTGGCCATTCATTGTTTTATATGCCTGGACATTTTTTACAAAAGGATCATTTGCAACAAACTTTTCAACTTCATCGGTTCTTATCGCATTTAGAGGTTTCCCAAACAAGTCCTTATCATGTGTCAATATTTTTGAATAGATCTCCTGTTCTGATACAAAATGATTTTCTGCTGAATCATTAATCTCCACAAAAACTTTCTGACAGGGGGTCTGATCAACCCTCTTTTCTACCATACCCAATACAATTACCATATAAAAAGTAATTCCCAACCACATTAATATTTTAACAAATTTCCTCATACACCTATTCCCGGGCTGATTTCTTTATAAGCTTTTCAATTGGATCGACAAGGTCAAAAATATCTCCCGCACCAATAGTTAGTAAAACGCCTTCTTTAAATTCCCGCACGGCCTCAAGAACTTCTTTTTTACTTAATATAACCTTTTCAATACTAACTTCCTTAAGTATCATATATGCGCTCACCCCTTTTATTGGTTCTTCCCGGGCCGGGTAAATATCCAGAAGGATCAGTTTATCCAGCTTACTCAGGCTTTTAGCAAAATCCAGATATAGGTCCCTTGTTCTGGAAAAAAGATGAGGCTGAAAAATCCCTGTAATCTTTTTTTCCGGAAACATCTCCCTGACTGATTCAATGAGTGAACTTAATTCAACCGGATGATGGGCATAATCATCAATATAAACCAGTTTCTCTGATTTGAAACGAATATCAAACCGCCTGTTAATTCCTAAAAAATACAACAATGCCTTTCTTATGATTTCCTCCGGCACACCCAGAATCCATGCAACGGCAATCCCGGCCACAGCATTCTCCACATTTATTTTGCCCGGGAAACCCAATCGGATATCACTTATTCTTCCCCCTGGTATTATTACATCGAATGTATAAAAACCATTATCCAGCTTTAATTTTTCTGAATAAAAATCAGCTTTATGACTTAAAGAGTATGTATATACTTTCAGGTCCTCCCGTTCTTCAACAGCCAGCTCAACTCCCTTCTTAACAAGCAGGTAACCATTTTTAATAATTTGTTTAGCAAATAATTCAAATGATCCCTGTAAATGATCCTTATTTCTGTAAATATCCAAATGATCGGGATCAATTGATGAAATAACTGCGATATAGGGATGTAAAGTAAGAAACGAGCGATCAAACTCATCTGCTTCAAGTACCGTATATTCACTACTTCCAATTATCAGATTCGATTGATAATTCTTTGAAATCCCTCCAATAAATGCGGTGCAATCAAGTTCAGATTGTTTCAAAATATGAGCAATAATTGCTGTTATTGTTGTTTTACCATGGGTTCCCGCCACTGCCACAGCTTTCGATCTTTCCGAGATAAATCCCAATACCTGCGAACGCTTAAGGATTTTAAAGCTATTTTCAGTGAAATACTTCCATTCAAGGTGCCCACCAGGAATTGCAGGTGTAATAATGATCAGTGTTCCTTCTTTCTCATGCACAGCCCTAAAGGGTTCAGGGATCAGGTTGGGTAAATCTTCAAAATGTATATCACAACCTTCGGCAATAAGTTCATCTGTTATCAGGGTTGGTGTACGGTCATATCCTGCTATATCATAGCCTCCTGCCAAAAAATACCTGGCTAAAGCGCTCATTCCGATACCTCCGATCCCAATAAAATAGATTCTATGTATTTTTGAAAGGTCCATTCAATTATTACACATTTTAAATATTTGTTTAGCAATTTTCCCGGCTGAATCAGAAATTGCCAGTTTCTTTATATTTAGTGACAATTGTTCCTTTTTCACTTCATCATCAATTAACTCAAGTGCCACCTTTATTAATTTTCCTTTTGCTTCAACATCTTTAACCAGCAATGCCGCATTATTATTTACAAGTGACATTGCATTTTTTGTTTGATGGTCTTCTGCCACATTTGGAGATGGAACCAAGACTGAAGCTATACCTGAAAGACACAATTCTGAAATTGTACCTGCCCCTGCCCTTGAAATAACAACATCAGCAACAGCATAAGCCAGATCCATCCTTGAAATAAAATCTTTCAGGATAATATTTTCAGGTTTTTTCTCCTTCCATATTTGTTGAGCATCATCAAAATAGATCTTACCGCTCTGCCATATAAGTTGGATATCCGACTTTAAAAGATCAGGAAATGCAGCCATTACTGCCTCATTTATGGTTCTTGCACCCAGGCTACCTCCCAGTATCAATAAGGTTTTCTTTGATGTATCCAGACCAAAATAATTTACTGATTCTTCCCTAAAAGTATCAAGCTGTTCAAGTTTATTTCTAACCGGATTTCCAGTGAACATAATTTTTTCAACAGGAAAGTATTCTTCCATCCCGGGATAGGCCACAAATATCTTTGAGGCTTTCCTTGCAAGTATTTTATTTGTAATTCCCGGATATGAATTCTGCTCCTGAATTGCTGTTGGGATCTTCTTCCTTGAGGCTGCATAAAGTACGGGTGCACTGGCATAGCCACCTGTACCAACTGCTATATCAGGATGGAAGGAAGAAATAATTTTCGAGGCCTTCCACAAACTTTTAACAAGGTTAATTAATACTTTCACATTCTCAACCGAAATTTTTCTTTGAAAACCTCTTACCGGCAAACCAACAATATCAAAACCAGCTGCAGGAACCTTTTCCATTTCCATTCTGCCCTCTGCACCCACAAACAGGATTTTAGTATGCGCTTCCAACTCCAGCAAAGCCCTGGCAATAGCAATGGCCGGGAAGATATGCCCTCCTGTTCCACCTCCACTTATGATAACCTTTTTAGGCTGTTGCTTGCTGTTCATTTTCATAATCTTTTTCAATACCACGACTAACGCTCAATATCATACCAAAGGCAACACTTGTAAATAACATAGAAGAGCCCCCCATACTCACAAAAGGCAGGGTTTGGCCGGTAACAGGAAACAGGCTTACAGCTACTGCCATATTTACAAAAGCCTGAAATGTAATTAGTAAGGCCAGGCCTATTGCAAGAAATGCCGGAAAAGTACGATTGGCTTTCTGCACCATAAGTCCTGCCCTGTATATTAATATCATATAGGCCAGAATCAATGGGATAGCACCCAAAAACAAGCCATACTCCTCAATAATAATAGCAAAAATAAAATCAGAGTATGGATGTGGAAGAAAATTTCTTTGGGTGCTCTTCCCTGGTTTTTTCCCGAAAAATTTACCTGTTGATACAGCAATTTTTGCCTGCTCAACCTGATAACTCTCTTTTGAATCTTCCTGAACAAAATTCTTAATCCGGTTTTCCCAGGTACCTATTCTACCTGTTTTATTCAATAAAGATGCCCCACCAATAAAAAGAGCAAGAGCAAGCACACCAATACCTGCGAAAGCCAGTAGAAATTTCATGGGTACCCTTCCAATAAAAAGCAGAATTATGGCAGTAGCAAAAACAATCAGGGAAGTAGATAGATTAGCTGGCAGAATCAAAACACAAATAAGAATTATTGGTAAAATCAAGGGTTTAAATGCCTCCTTAAAGCTCCTGATTCCTGATTGCCTTAAGGAGAGCATACGGGCCAAATACATAATCAGGGCTAATTTTGCAAAATCGGAAGGTTGAATGGTCAATCCTATTACCGGTAATGTTAACCAGCGGGGTGCCTGGTTAAGGTTAGTCCCAATTATTAATGTAAGTAATAGCAGAGGTATGGAAAAATAAAGAAAAAACTGGGAGAGACGGGAAAAAAACCTATAAGGAATAAGGTGGGTTAAAAAAATCATAAAGAGGCCTATTCCCAAAATAATTGCATGCCTGATAATATAATATCCTATATTCCCTCCCATATTCCTATAAGCCAATGTTCCTATTGAACTATAAACAGCCAGTAGTGAATATATGGTAAGAACCATTATTATACCCCAGATAATGCGGTCCCCCTTAAAAAGTTTATTTATTCTTTCCTCCATTTTATTTCTTACAAATTCCGCACAGCAAGTTTAAACTGACGTCCCCGGTCTTCGTAATTGTCAAAAAGGTCAAAACTTGCACAGGCAGGTGATAATAAGGCCGTATCTCCCTTCTTACCAATACGATAAGCCCTGGATACAGCATCATTCATTGAACGGGCTTCCTGAATAATATCTACCACATCCCCAAAAGCAGCTAACAGTTTTGAATTATCAACACCAAGACATATAATGGCTTTTACTTTTTCCCTTATCAAATCTTTAAGTTCACCATAATTATTGCCTTTATCAACACCACCCATAATTAATATTACATTGTCTGCCATACTTTCAAGGGCATACCATGTTGAATTCACATTCGTAGCTTTAGAATCGTTAATAAACTGTATGCCATGCACTTTTATTACAGGTTCCAGTCGATGTTCTACACCTTGGAAATCACTAAGGCTTTCCCGAATAGTATCTTTTCTGATTCTCAAAACTTCTGCTGCAATTCCTGCGGCCATAGAATTGTAGATGTTGTGCTTGCCTTTTAAAGCCAAATCATAAATTGACATAATTAAGTTGTTGTTTTTATAGTTAATATTTAATTTTTCATTCTCTACATATGCTGTATTATCCCGGAGAGATTTCAGAGTGAAAGCCAATCGTGTAGCTTTCTGTTTTTTCTTCATAAGCTCGACTGAGATTCCAGAGTCATCGTGACAGTAAATAAAAAAATCTTTCTCCGTTTGATTTTGGATTATCCTGAATTTCGAATCCGTATATTTCTGCATTTCAAAATCATACCGGTCAAGGTGATCAGGGGTAATATTTAATAAAATGGCAATATCTGCCCTAAAATCAAACATCCCATCCAATTGGAAACTACTCAGTTCCAATACAAAAAAATCAGGATCTTTCTCAGCTACCAGAAGAGCAAAACTTTTTCCAATATTTCCTGCCATCTCAACATTTAATCCTGCCTTTTTCAAGATATGAAAGATCAGGTTAGTTGTAGTTGTTTTTCCGTTACTCCCTGTAATACAAATCAATTGTGCATTAGTATATCTTGCAGCAAATTCAATCTCCGAAATAACCGGTATATTTTTTTCACGGATTCTTACAATCACCTCTGAATTATCAGGGATCCCAGGACTTTTAATAACTTCTTCTGATTTTAATATTCTTGAAATTGAATGTTTTTCTTCTTCAAATTCAATACCTTTTTCAATAAGTATCTTTTTATAGTTTTCTTTTATTCTGCCACTATCCGATACCCAGACTTTAAATCCTTTCTGCCGGGCAAGTACAGCTGTACCCACACCGCTTTCACCGGCACCCAAAATAACGATATGACCTTTTTCTTCCGCCATTTTAGCGCATTTTAAGGGTTACAATGGTTATTACTGCCAGCATTATACCCACAATCCAAAAACGCGTAACAATTTTTGGTTCCGTATAGCCCTTTTTCTGATAATGATGATGAAGTGGTGACATTAGAAAAATCCTTCGTCCTACTCCATATTTTTTCCGTGTATATTTGAAATAACTAACCTGCAACATCACTGAAAGGCTTTCAATTAGAAAAATTCCACAAAGAATTGGAATCAACAATTCCTTTCTAATGATTATGGCATAAACTGCCAGGATACCACCCAGGGCAAGGCTTCCTGTATCGCCCATAAAAACCTGCGCCGGATAAGAATTATACCATAAGAACCCAATGGTGGCCCCTATCATTGCACTGGCAAATATTACTAGCTCCCCGGTATAAGGGATATACATTATATTTAGATAATTTGCATAAATTGCATTACCTGTCAGGTATGCAAAAATACCCAGAGTTGTAACACTAATGGCAGTAGTACCTGCAGCAAGGCCATCCAGCCCATCGGTAAGATTAACTCCATTTGAAACACCCGTAATAATAAAGATCACCACAATAACAAAAACAAGCCATGCCCATTTCTGCTTCTTTTCACCCATAAAACTAACCAGGTAAGAATAATCGAACTCATGATTTTTAACAAAGGGGATGGTTGTCTTTGTAGATTTTTCATCATGCACTATGACATCGTTTTTAACAATCCCACTTGATTCCGTAATTGCTAATTCTACAGGCTCATGATAACGTATAACTACATCATTACTCAGATACAAGGTTAAACCCACAATCAGTCCAAGACCCACCTGTCCTAAAATTTTAAACCTGCCTGCCAGTCCTTCTTTATTTTTTTTGAAAATTTTAATGTAATCATCAATAAACCCTATAATTCCAAGCCATACTGTAGTAATTATCATTAAAATAACATAGATATTTTCAAGGTCACCAAATAGAAGAACAGGGATTAGAATAGAAGAAAGTATAATAATTCCCCCCATCGAAGGTGTACCAACCTTTTGATACTGACCTTCCAGCCCCAGGTCCCGGACCACTTCACCAATTTGCTTTTTCTGAAGCAAACGAATAATCCGTTTACCAAAAACCAGGGAAATGAACAGGCTGGTGATTACAGTCAACGCTGCACGGAAAGAAATGTATTGAAACATTCCTGCACCAGGGAAATTAAATTGGTCTAAATATGAAAACAATAAATATAACATATATCCGGAATTAATTCATTTTCTTATTTTCAAACACTTCTTCAATTACTTCTTTATCATCAAAATGATGTCGTACCCCCTTAATCTCCTGATAAGTTTCATGCCCCTTTCCTGCAATAAGTATGATATCATCTTTTTCGGCCAATAAACAGGCGGTCCTGATTGCTTCCTTCCTGTTTACTATAGCAATAACATTGCTTCCCCTATCCGCAGGGATACCTGCTTTCATATCCTGAATAATCTCCTCCGGGTCTTCACTCCTCGGATTATCTGAAGTTAATATTAAGCGATCACTAAATTCAGCACTGATTCTGGCCATTTCCGGCCTTTTTAATTTATCCCTGTCTCCACCTGCACCAACAACTGTTATAATTTTTGAGTTATTCTTCCGGATCTGCTGTATTGTTCCCAGCACATTTAATAAGGCATCCGGCGTGTGTGCATAATCCACAATTGCAACCTGCCCCTTTTCAGAGCGTATTGTTTCAAACCTGCCGGAAACTGGCTGAAGTTTACTGATAATCCTCAGTACTTCTTCAGGATCCAGGCCCAGGTTCAAGGCTGTACCATAAACTGCCAAAAGATTATAGATATTAAAATCTCCAATAAAAGGGACCCATACTACTTTTGAATCAATCCTTATTTCTGTGCCTTCAAATGTCCGTTCCACAATACTTCCCTTAAAATCTGCTATTTGTTTTAACCCATAGGTTTGTACACGCGCTTTACAGTTTTGGACCATCACCCTGGCATTTTTATCATCAGTATTTACTAGGGCAAATGCCTCAACAGGAAGGTTATCAAAGAACTTCTTTTTTGTAGTTAGATAGTTTTTAAAAGTTTTGTGATAATCTAAATGATCATGGGTTAAATTTGTAAAAACACCCCCCTGATAGGTCAATCCAGCTATTCTTTTCTGGTCAATGGCATGAGAACTAACCTCCATAAATACATAAGAGCATCCGGTATCTGCCATTTTCCGCAATAATTTATTAATCGTAATCACATCAGGTGTGGTGTGTGTAGCCTCATAATCCTGCTTATGTATAATGCTTTTTATCGTTGAAATTAAACCTGATGGAAAACCAGCTTCTTCAAAAACATGATATAGAAAAGTTACGACAGAGGTTTTTCCATTGGTACCTGTCACCCCAATTAACTGAACATCCTTTGACGGGTGCCCATAATAAGAAGATGCAATTTTGCCAAGTGCTTCCGGAACATCCTCTACTTTAACCCAGGTCAGGTTATTATTTATTTCCTGAGGAAATTGCTCACAAAGAATAACAGATGCACCTGCCTCAATAGCATTTTGAATGTAGCTATGCCCATCAACCAATGTTCCTTTAACAGCAGCAAAAAGAGAATTTTCGGTTACCTGCTGTGAATTGATTTCCAGCCCTGAAACATGCACATTAAGGGAACCAGCACTTTCCAGTACTACCACATCCTTTAATATTTCCCCTAAACTCTTCATTAATACTAATATCTTAAACAAAACTCATTTGCAATACAATTTTATTCCCGGGTTTTACTTTACTACCAGGAGATAAGGACTGTGACTTGACACTTCCAAAGCCTCTGACCATAACCTTTAAGCCTGCATTTTCAAGCAGATAGACAGCATCTTCCAGACCCATATGTACTACATTCGGAACCAGGCCTTTCTTTATTGTTAAATTTGAAAATGTCACCAGTGAGTCTGCGCTAGTTGTTTTTATCCAATTACTTAGCTGACCCTTTTCAAGTATTTCAAAATCCAAATTTTCAAGTACAAGCTTAAGGTCCCCCTTTTCACCATTTTTTGAATACGGAACCTGAAGGTTCCTGTTTTCCGTCCATATTTTTGTTTCCTGTATTCCCAGTGTAGTTGCATAAACTTTGTCGGAAATTTCCTTGAAAACCGGACCTGCCACCAAATTCCCATAATAAACAGCATTGGAAGGGGCATTTACCACAACTATGCAGGAATACTTCGGATGATCAGCAGGGAAATATCCAACAAATGAAGCCTGATACTGTACATTTCTATAGCCTCCATAGCCTTTATTCAACTGGGCAATCTGTGCTGTCCCGGTTTTACCTGCAATTTTATAAAGATCATTTTGCAGGTTTTTAGCTGTTCCTTTTTCAACGACACCTTCAAGCATTATTTTGGCATCTCTGATAGTAGATGAGGAAGCAATTGATGCATTGATAGTTACAATCGGAAATTTTTGTAATAATTTCCCATTATACCTGATTTCATTTACAAACTTAGGCTTAACCATTCTTCCATTATTGGCTACTGCATTATAAAAGCTAAGTATCTGCAAAGGTGTCATCCTCACTTCATAGCCATGCGACATCATTGGCAGGGAAATTCCCGACCATAGGGGATCCCCTGGATATTTTATCTCCGGAGTGCCTTCACCTGATAACTCCAGATCTAGCTTCTGGTTCAGGTTCATACTGTATAAGCGATTAATAAAATTTTTCTCCTTACCATGATAGTATTTATCTACCAGTTTGGAAACACCCACATTTGATGAAAGCTCTAGCACTTCCTCAACACTTATCACCCCATAACCACCCTCATGTGAATCTTTAATCGTCTTATTATAAAATTTTACTTTCCCGTTTTCCGTATCCACAGAATCACTGAGTTTCACATAACCGTCTTCCAGTAAAGCCATAAGTACCGGAAGTTTAAAAGTGGAACCAGGCTCTGAACTTTCACCTATAGCAAAGTTGTATGATTCATAATAGTGCCCCTGTTTATCTCTTTGCAGGTTAACAATGGCCCTCACTTCTCCTGTTGCCACCTCCATCAATACCACTGTACCATGTTGTGCATTATGTTTCAAAAGTTGCCTTAATAAAGCCTGATGGGCCACATCCTGAAGGTTAATATCAATTGCAGTGACAATATCCTCCCCATCATGTGGCTCAATTTCATT
>Ga0164313_10001219_pt1 | contig 22607 bp, 17 predicted proteins | sample GuaBasSedimGuay4_FD_113735 | JGI IMG/M metagenome (GOLD analysis project Ga0164313, IMG submission 113735) | Subseafloor sediment microbial communities from Guaymas Basin, Gulf of California, Mexico - Guay4, Core 4569-4, 0-3 cm | ecosystem: Environmental > Aquatic > Marine > Hydrothermal vents... | reverse complement strand
TATTTCGAAACCAGTAGTAATACACTTTATATAGAAAATACCAATGCAGATTCAGACAACGCCCTTATTTATGGAGAGTTTGGTGTAAATAATACCACAGCAGGTAATATATTACGTATTAATGGAGAATTGCAATTAGGCACTACAGCAGCCAACAGATATAATATGCCACCCGCAGATGGAAGTGCAAACCAACTATTAGTAACTGATGGCAATGGACAGATTTCTTTTGAAACTCGTCCTATTGGAGCAGAAAAATTAAATGACCTTATCGATGGTAAATCCGACAACGATGGAACAAATAATTATTCCTCAGTATTTTTAGGATTCTTAGCAGGAGATAGTGATGACAGTTCCGATAACAGAAATGTTGGTGTTGGATTTTTTGCCTTACAAGCCAATATAACAGGTTGGTATAATTCTGCATTCGGGTATAAATCACTTGAATCTAATAGCAATGGAGATTTTAACACGGCTATTGGGAATTTATCGCTAAATACGCTTACAACAGGTTCTAATAATACCGCTTTAGGAGTTTTATCTGGATCTACTAATTTAACTGGAAGTGGCAATATCTTTATTGGATATCAATCAGGTCTAAACGAATTAGGAAGCAATACTTTATATATAGAAAATTCGAATGCAAACTCTAATAATGCGCTAATTTATGGAGAGTTTGACACGAATATTTTACGGGTAAATGGCGAATTACAAATAGGAGGTCCTGCAGGAATAAGTTATGCTTTTCCAACAGCAGATGGCAGCGCTAACCAAATTATGAAAACCGATGGCTCTGGAACTATAAGTTGGGTATCTCCAAGTTCAGGCACCGACGATCAAACTGTTGACCAATTTAATTTAGTTGGAACAACTTTAGGTATCTCTTTAGAAGATGATGGAGCTGCTCCTTATACGGTAGATTTATCACCATTACAAGATGGTACAGGTACAGATGACCAAACTGTTGATCTATTTAATTTAGTTGGAACAACTTTAGGTATCTCTTTAGAAGATGATGGGTCTACTCCTTATACAGTAGATTTATCATCACTACAAGATGGAACTGGAACAGATGACCAAAATATATCTGGCTCTGGTTTATCCGGGACAGATTTAACTATTGGTATTGAAAATGGCACTAATCAAGTTATAGACTTGTCATCCTTGGCTGGAGATGACGATTGGACAGATGTAAGTACTGATATAGAACGGCAAAGCGGTAATGTATATATTGGTGATACGAATGCTACCAATAACGATATTTACATAAGTGATCGTATTATCGATTGGGATTCAACATCCTATTATTTAGACCCCGACGATATTAGTAAAGTAGATGAAATAGAATTTGATAGTGGAGGATCTTCAGACCCTAGTGTTAGATTCTCAGATGCCGATACAGGGTTTTATAGCCCATCAGTTGCAACAACTGCTTACAGTGCAAACGGCACTGAATCTTTTAGAATTAATAGTACAGGAGATATTTCTATAGGAAGCACTAGTAATTTAAATTATAAACTCTTAATTGAAAATCCTGTTTCATCTAGTAATATATATATAGGAAGTAAATCTGTCAACGATGATGTCATGAAGATAGACCACAATGGACAACGAGGCGATGGACTGCAAGTTAATGTCACAAATGGCTATACCCTTGCATCAAAATCTGCATTTGCTGCGTATAATGCCTATCCAAGTGTAACTACTAATATTGCAAGATATGTTTCGGGGTCTAGAATCTATGGTGTAGAAAATAGCATTAGTGGGAATATAGGTTTGCCAATCTATGGAGTTTATAATTATATCACAAACTCTTCTTCAAGTACTCATTATGGAACTCAAAACAGACTCCTTGGTTCTGGAAGTGGGTTTAAATATGGTACTTATAATTATATCCCAAGTTCGGCAGGAGGTACTCATTATGGAGTTTATTCTTATGTCCCAAAAGCGAGTAGCTATGCTGGGTACTTTTTAGGAAGGGTATCAATTGGCACAAGTACATCAAATACTTATATATTACCATCTTCTAGAGGAACAAATGGGCAGGTTATGCAAACTGATGGCTCAGGAAATATTAGTTGGTCAACTCTTAGTACCAGCACAGACGATCAAAATATTTCTGGATCTGGATTATCTGGTACAGATTTAACTATTGGAATAGAAAGTGGTACCAATCAAGTTATCGATTTATCATCCCTACAAGATGGGATAGGAACAGACGACCAGGATATTACCAGTGCAACACTAACAGGCACCTCTTTAGCGATAGTAATAGAAAATGGAACTGGAACCAGTGTAGATCTTTCTCCCTTACAAGATGCAGATTGGTTCGAAACTGGAGGTACTCCCCCAAATAGTATTAGTGACGATATTTATACCAATGGAAACGTGGGTATTGGTGTAAACTTACCTACCTATAAGCTAGATGTTAGAAAAACAGAAGCAAGTGATTATATTGCTCAAATCCTTAATTATTCTACTAATACAACCGCAGATGCACTTAAGATAAAAATCAGTGCTGCTGTCCCTAATACCTCAAATAACTTTATTGGTTTTTTTAATGGAAGTGATGTCATTCGAGGAAAAATTACAGGAACTGTTGCAGGTGTAAATTATGCCACTACTTCCGATAGACGTTTAAAAACTAAGATAATCAATATAGATAACGCACTTAATCTAATTGAAAATATACAGCCCAGAAAATATGAGTACAAATCAAATTTAGGTACTGAAGAATACGGGTTTATTGCTCAGGAATTACAATTAATTTACCCACAAGCAGTAATTGGAAGTCCAGATTCAAATGCTGAAACAGATCCTATGATGGTGGATTATTCTAGATTAACACCACTGCTTACCGCTGGGATTAAAGAACTAAATAATAAAGTTGTTATCCTTGAAACTGAAAACAAAAAACTCAAACAAAAGCTTTCTAAATACAATGACTTAGAAGCTAGATTAATTGCCCTGGAAAATAAAGTTTATCAACCTACAACAGATTTAGTTCAAATTGATAAATAGTATAGTTGATTTAAGTTTCAATTATGTTTTGTCCTCTTTCTCAGCCTATGGCTGATATGGAGGGTCAATTAAAGTCGCTTTGAGGGGCGACTTAAAACCCCTGTGAAGACAGGGGTTTTTTTTGTTCATCATCTGTAGCTTAAAACGATCGCAAAGGATGATAAATTAATCTGAAAGGTTCAACTCCCCTTTTGCCTCTTGATTTTTGAATTGCTTAACAAGTTCTAATGCATCTGGCACTACATCACTACATAAAATAATTAACGATCCTTTTTTGGCATTTTTAACTGCATAGGTAATCGCTTCTTTTTCAGAAGGAATAATGGTAGTCTTTTTATTAGGGTCTTTCATTTTAATCCCATCATCTAACATTTTAATAAGCTCCTTCTCTGTTTTACCACGTAATCTTTTGTCTTGTCGTATAATTATTTCATCAAACATTTCAGCAGCAATACTTCCCATTTCATTATTATCCTCTTCTCTTCTATCTCCAATACCAGCAATAATTCCAACTTTTACAGTTGCGTCCAATTCATCAGTAAAATCCTGAAGTGCTCTCATTCCAGCAGGGTTATGTGCATAGTCCAGAAGGATAGTAAAATCGTTAAACTTAAATAAATTTAATCGCCCTGGAGTTTGAGATGCTGAAGGGATAAATGTTTCCAAAGCAGCTTTCATATCCTCAATACTAATGCCTTGTACATTGGCAGCAATAATAGCTGGTAAAATATTTTTGATCATAAATTTAGCTTTCCCTCCATAGGTCAATGGAATGTTTTCAGCTTTCATTACTCTCATCTTCCATTCTCCTCTACAAATAGTAACATATCCATTTTCATACACTGCAGTGATTCCCCCTTTTCGTTGCAATGCTTTTATATGTGGATTGTTTTCATCCATTGAAAATAATGCCAAATTACTTTCTATATTTCTTCTCATATCATAGACCAAATCATCATCTGCATTCAATATTGCGTAGCCATCAGGTAATACTGTTTCAGGAATCACTCCTTTAACTTTTGCTAATTGTTCTACAGTATGTATTCCTTTTAATCCCAAATGATCTGCTGCTACATTAGTAACAATAGCAACATCACACCTTTTAAACCCAAGTCCGGCACGTAATAAGCCACCTCTGGCACATTCCAATACGGCAAAATTCACTGTTGGATCTTTCAGCACAAATTCAGCACTCGCTGGACCTGTACAATCTCCTGTCATTAATAATCTGTTTTGTATATAAACTCCATCACTGGTAGTGTATCCTACTCTATGACCATTCATCTTTGCTATATGTGCAAGTAAACGAGTTGTTGTGGTTTTTCCGTTGGTTCCAGTAATTGCAATAATTGGGATTCTCCCTGAATTTCCCTTCGGAAATAACTTATCGATCACAGGAGCTGCAACATTTCTTGGCAAACCAGTAGTTGGCGCTAAATGCATTCTAAATCCAGGACCAGCATTTACTTCTAATACAGCACCACCTGTTTCAGAAATTGGCTTGGTAATATCGGTGGTCATAATATCGATTCCACAAATATCCAGATCTATTATTTTCGAGATCCGTTCTGCCATCGATACGTTTGCAGGATGTACGATATCGGTAACATCTTCTGCTGTTCCTCCGGTACTTAGATTAGCGGTGTCTTTTAGAATGAGTTTTTCATCTTCAGCTAAAACCGAATCCAAGGTATAACCCGCATCTTTTATCAGTGTTTTTGTTAGTTCGTTTGCAGTGATTTGTGTCAGTACTTTTTCATGACCATAACCACGCCGTGGATCTTTATTTACTTCATCAATTAATTCCTGAATGGTCGCTTTTCCATTACCAATAACATGAGCAGGAGTTCGAATAGCTGCTGCAACCAACACATTATTAATTACTAGCAATCTATAATCTTCCCCGGTTATAAATTTTTCGACAATAATAGCGCCACTTCGAGAGCTATCTTTTGCATGCTTAAAGGCAACCAAAGCATCTTCGTAATTATTTATATCTACTGTAATTCCTCTTCCGTGATTACCATCTACTGGCTTAATTACCAAGGGATATCCCACATAATCACAGGCATCATTAAGGCTGCTTTCTCGTCTAATAATATCCCCTCGAGGAACTTCTACTTCAGCTTGTTCCAAAAGGTATTTAGTATCTTCTTTATCACAGGCAAGTTCAACTCCAATACTACTGGTCTCACTAGTTACAGTTGCCTGAATTCGTTTTTGATTGGCGCCATATCCAAGTTGACATAATGAATATTTATTAAGTCGCATCCAAGGGATTCCTCGGCTTGCGGCTTCTCCAACAATAGATCCTGTACTAGGCCCTAATCGTTCGTCTTCCCGAATCTCCCGCATTCTTTGAATATCATCCTCCAGATTATAGTCTTCACCTGCTATCAATGCTTCACAAATTTGCACTGCTGACTTAGCAGCAAAACGCCCAACATTTTCTTCAATATAAGAGAACACCACATTATAAACCCCTTCTTCTCCATAACCACGGGTTCTTCCAAAACCAGTATCCATATCGGCCAAGGTCTGGATTTCTAATGCAATATGTTCAATAATATGACCCATCCAGGTTCCCTCTTCAACTCTTTGGAAAAAACCTCCAGCAGTACCAATAGAGCATCTATGTTCGTACATGGTTGGAAACATTTTTTCTAATCGTTCCCTAAACCCCTTTATCTTATTGGAAGGTAATTCCTCCATTTCTTCAAGGTCTAATACCATAACTATTAATTTATGGCGACGAACCGACCAATAATTTGGGCCACGCATGGCATTGATGCTTCTTATCTTCATAATATCTTCATATTTATTATCCGAGTCCCGAAAATCGGGAGCGGGTACTTTGTTTTATAATTCTAGTGAAAAGTTTATAAATATATACATTTTTCTATAATAAAATTAGTTTATTTTTGCTCACTTAATAAACAAGGTTATGAATGTAAAAGGAACACTAATCCCCATTGGTGGAAATGAAGATAAGGGACATGAAGCTAAAGAAAGGTACACATTGGAATATATTGAAGAAGGGATACTTTCTCGTGTGGTAAAAGAGAGTGGCGGAATTGATGCAAAAATCATTATCATTCCAACCGCCTCAAGGATTCCTATTGAAGTTGGAGAAAATTATATTAAAGCTTTTTCGAAGTTAGGCTGTAATAATGTCCGTATTCTTGATATAAGAAGTCGAGAAGATTCAGAAAAACCAGAATCAATAGACATGATAAAGGCTGCAAATTGCCTTATGTTTTCTGGAGGAAACCAGTCAAAGATCATCGATAAGATTGGGGATACTACCATTCATAAAATTATAATGGATCGATATATAAATGAAGAAGGGTTCGTGATTGCTGGAACGAGTGCTGGTGCTATGGCAATGACTTCCGAAATGATTGCAGGAGGAAGTAGTACCGATGCTTTTTTTAAAGGAACCGTAACCATGCGTAATGGTTTAGGTCTCGCTCCAAAATTAATTATCGACACCCATTTTATTCAAAGAGGACGCTTTGGAAGGCAGGCGGAAGCGATGGCTAAATTTCCTGATATTTTGGGAATTGGTCTGGCAGAAGATACTGGATTAGTTATCAAAAAATGTATAGAATTTGAAGTGATTGGCTCTGGAATGATCATTGTTTTTGATGCCAATAACCTTAGTCATAATAACGAAGAAATTCTGGAAAAAGGAACTCCAATGAGTATGAGCAACCTAGTGGTACACATACTTTCTAATGGAGATCAATTTAATATTAAGACCAGAAAAGTGAAGGTATTGCCTATTGATGCTGATTTTGTTTGATTAATTCCTACATCCACTTACCGATGGAGCTATAGCGTAAGAGCAAGATAGGAATCTTTCCATTAAAGAATATTTTTTAAATCTTGACTCCCTATTATAGCCATAATTTCTACAGTGTTATTATTTACTTTGTAATAAATGCTATCAGAACCGCATACACACCGTCTGTATCCTTTTTTGATAAAATCAACTGATTCAAATGAAAATGGTTGTTCTGCAATACTGTCGAAATACTCAAAAAATGAATCAAAATATTTGTCAGCTTGTATCATTCCAAATTTCTTGATTCCATAATGATGAATTCTGATTAAGTCTTGTTTAGCAACATTACTTAATTTGTAATTAGCCATTAAGTAAAGATTTTGATCGGGTAATTATTTGCTCTTTACTATCACTGGCAAATCCACTGCTTTCAGCTCTTTCCAGTTTGGAACTTATCCAATCTATTTGTCGTTGTTGCTTTCTAGCTTGTCTAATTAAGTCATTAACCAGTTCACTTTTGCTAGAATACTCTTTATTATCAACTTGAGTCTTTAACCACTCATCATTTGGTTGTGTGAATGATATACTTTGCCTTGTCATATTATTTGTTTTGGTGTAAATTTACACCATACTCGCATCTTTTGCAAAAATAATCTACTAATTTTTAGTTTGTTGAGAATTTAAAGCTGGAAACTGATTTGTATAAAAGTCAGTAACGGTAAGAGTTTTCGTAAGCGTTTGTTTTTTGTTAGCGTTGGAAAACAAACTCTAGTTCTGACTTCTCAATTATTCTTTAAAGTTAACTATTTATGTTGAATTTCATATCTGAAATTCAGCTGTTATTGCTTTTATACAATATTGGCAAATCGTTTTAATCAACAATTATATTTGTATTTCCACTAATTAAATTTACGTGGCAACAATCCGCTCCCACCGTGAAATTTTCATTCACAATTACTTGATTATTGATGATTCCTTTAAAATTTACTTGAACTTCGGTATTTACATAACTTTGTTGATATTCATCACCAAACAATGGATATGTTCCGTACTGTTTCATTATTTCAAATTCAGATTCATTTACAATTCTGGTGATATCAATTCCAGATTCAATTATTAGAACTTCAAATCTGTCTAAAGCTACAGGATTATCACTTGTGTCATTAATAAAAACCGTTATAGTTACAAAGTTTTCAGTACAAAAAGTGTCAGCACAATCTGATTTATCACCATTACAACCTAATAATAGTAAAAGAAAAATATATGTAAAAAACTTTTTCATAGTCATTGAGCAAATGTTTGGATTTGACCTTGGAATACGTATAACGTTTTCGTAACGGATTAATATCTATAAATATTCCGCCGAACTCCAAAGCTACAAAGAAAGGTTGTATTTCCTACTTGTTCACTGAAGCTTTAGCGTAGGTGAAGGAAATTCAGCCCTTATGAACGTTATGCGTTGTATCGCTTTTTTATTTCAGATGCTTTTTTATTTCTATTTCAAATTCTGGTTTGCTTGGTCTTAAATCAGAATTACTTAAAATATTTCCACTTGGAGATATTATAACATACTTTGGAAGTCCCATCAATATCATTTCCCTATTTTCCATTGTATACTTTGTGTAAAGTAAGGAGAAGAGCGGCTCGTTTTCCTGCATTCCAAACCAATAATTTTTTCCATTCCAATTATTTTCTAAAACATAGCTTTTCCAATCAGCAAAATCTTGGTCTACTGAAATTGAAATAAATTCAGCATTTGAATTTTTATATTTTTCAGCTAATTTTTTAAATAATGGTGCTTCTTCTAGGCATGGAGCACACCAAGTCGCCCAAAAATCAATTATTATTAATTTTCCTTTAAAAGACTCAACTTCAACTATAGATTCGTTTATATCTTTTAGTTTTCCGTTTGGACTTTTATTTCCTTCGGAAACAATTTCCATTCGTTCTTCTTTTGTAAGAGAAGAAACGTTTATTTGATAAGATTTAGTTTCAGATAATTCAGTTTTATTTTTACAACTGAAACAAACTAAAATTATTATTAAAATTCTGAATTTCATATTGTTTGGTCAAATGTTTTATAACGGGTTTGGTATGATTTCGTTGTTGTATTTCAACGATGAATTTTTTTTTTTACTATCTGGCAATAATGAATTATACCAGTTGTTATGAGCTTTTTTTACTTCTCAATATTTTTACAATACGACTATATATGATTTCCGATAAATTCCAGTCATATCCATCAAAGTCAGTTGTATTAATAAATTGAATGACAATCGTGTCGATGTCTTTGTGGTATTCAGCAAGACTCTGATAGCCAGGAATCAGACCTCCATGGTCATAGACGTAAATGGAGGAATAGATTTCCTGTCCACCTTCATTAAACACGGAACCATCATTTAATGCCCTCAAGAAAATACCCACATCCTGTGCTGTAGCGATCATTGAGCCATAATTACTCGTCTTTAAATCGGCCTCATATCCAACGTAATAGCCACTCATAACATCGTCTATATTCACTTCACTAAGCGAACTGAAAGTATTGTTCAGTTCAAGTGGTATCAAAATTTCTTCCTTGATATATTGGTGACGGCTATAACCCACCACTTTGCCAATGAGTCTGGAAAGCAACAAATAATTGGTGTTTGAATATTCATATTCATCCCCTGGTTCGAAGTTAGCCGGCAAATCAAGTGCGTATTCAAGTACATCTTTACTGCTTTCCTGTGGATTATCCCAATAACCAGGATGGTCGGTAAAAATGGGAATGCCACTCCGGTGTTGCACCATCAATCTCAAGGTGATTTTATCTGCATGTTCAACCCTGCCCACAAGTTCCGGAAAGTAATCAGCGAGCGTTTTATCTAAAGACAAACGCTTGTCATTGACTAATTTGGTGATAGCAACAGCGACATATAACTTACTGATACTGGCAATCTTGAATAAGGCGTGCGGGTCGGCAGGTATTTTGTTTTTTCGGTCTTTCCAACCACCTGTATAAAATGCTGGTGACTTACCTGCCTCGTCCACATAGACAATCATTCCGTCAAATCCATAACCAATTGCTTCATTTACTTGTTCTTGAACCGTATCAGGTAGTGGTAATATCCAAGCCTTTACTAAAATCCATGGCACGAACCACAAACAAGATATGCTTGCAATAATAAATATTATTCTGAGTATTCGTTTTGTTTGTTTTTTCACGGTTTGTATAACGTTTTCGTAATGGATTTATATCTTTAAATATTTCGTCTAACTCCAAAGCTACAAAGAAAGGTTGGACTTCATAGCAGGAAATTCAGCCGTTATGAACGTTATACGGTGTTACCCTTTGTTATTTTATTAGTTGGTAATTATTCACTAGGACAGAAGCTGAAATACTTAAAATTCTTTCAAGTTCTCTTATCATATCAACAGTCAATCTTTTCTTTTTATTCAGAATTTCAGATACTCTGCTTTTTCCACCAATCACACCAACAAGGTCTTTTTGTTTAAGGTTCATTTCCTCCATTCTAATTTTTATTGCCTCTATTGGATCAGGAGATTCAATGGGGTAGTGCTGATTTTCATAGTTCTCAATAAGAAGTGAAAGAATATCTGCCTCATCTCCTTCTTTAGAATTTATTTTCGCATCAAAAATCACTTCAAGTCTATCTAAAGCTTTTTCGTAATCTTTTTCGGTTTTTATTGGTTTAATTTTCATAATTCACTTTTTAAATTGTATTCGCATCAATTTTATCATATTCAGCATGAGTTCCAACAAATCGTATAAATGCCCATTGTCTCGAATAATTGAATTTTACAACAAGTCTATATGAATTTCCTTTGATGTTAAAAACAACACGTTCATTTTTCAAAATACTGGCACTTATGTAAGTGTTTTTTATTTCATTGGGAGACTTCCAAGTTGTATTTTTCGCTGTTTGGTACCAAGTTTTTAGATACTGTTCAGAATCAGAATGTTTTTCCCAAAATTCTCGTAAAGTTTTTTTCGCAATTATTCTTTTCATTTCCCAATATCTGAAGCAAAGATAATAAAAAGTTCTCAAAACACGAACTTTCGAGATGTTTTTTTTTAATAAAGGGTAACTTGTTATATCAAAACCAAAGGTACCATTTATCGGCTAATAGTTCAGGAAAAGACTAGCTTTTGAAACGTTGTTTATATTCATAAGATTCCTGCTTTCCTTATTAAAAGGCATGGCAATAATTCCTTTTGAATAAGATTCCTGCCTTCGCAGGAATTCTACTTATAAATAGAAACCTCCTCCAAGCCTTCTGAAGTCTTCATCCCACGATACATCCCTTCCGTATTAAAAGGCATGGCAATAATTCCATTTGAGTCGATTGCTATTAATCCGCCATCACCTCCTATTTCAAGGATTCTTTTATGGATGACTTCATTAGAAGCTTCTTCTAAAGACATTCCTTTAAATTCCATCAAAGCAGAAACGTCATAAGCAACAACGCCTCTAATAAAATACTCCCCGCTTCCTGTACACGATACAGCACAGGTTTTATTATTAGCATAATTTCCAGCGCCAATTATAGGGCTGTCTCCTACTCGTCCCAATTTTTTATTGGTCATTCCCCCTGTTGAAGTGGCAGCTGCAATATTCCCTTCTTTGTCACAAGCAACTGCTCCGACAGTTCCAAACTTGGAGTCTTTTTTTGCACTATGATCCAACTGAAAAGTATCGGAATCTTTTATGTCTAACCATTGTTGATGCCGAAATTCATCATAAAAATAATTGTTATCTTCCAGTGAATAGTTTAATTTTTTAGCAAATTGTATCGCGCCTTCTCCTGCCAAAAACACGTGTTCGCTCTTTTCCATAATATCCTTAGCCAGAGAAACCGGATTCTTAATTCCAGTAATTAAGGTAACTGCTCCTGCATTTAAATTCTTGCCATCCATGATAGATGCATCCATTTCATGAGTTTCAGTTGCTGTAAATACCGATCCTTTTCCCGCGTTAAACAAATGGGAATCCTCTAACATTTTTACGGCTTTTTCAACAGCATCAACTGCCGTTCCGCCTCCTTCTAATATGGAATACCCACTGTCCAATGCTTTTTTTAATGCTTGCTTGTATGCGATTTCCTTTTCAGGAGTCATCATCCCTTTTACCAGTGTTCCTGCGCCTCCGTGAATGGCTATTGAAAATGTGTTCATAGTCTGTATATAAAAACTGTCGAAATTTACAAATTGAATTTTAATTCGAGTGATAAGTTTAGTAGATTTATAAAATTAAATAAACACCTATGTCAGACAAAAAACGTCTCTTTCTTGTTGATGCCTACGCTTTAATTTTTCGGGGCTATTATGCTTTTATAAAAAATCCGCAAATTAATTCCAAAGGGCTCGATACTTCAGCAATCATGGGTTTTATGAATTCTTTGTTAGATGTGATCAAACGAGAACGCCCCGACCATCTCGCCGTATGTTTTGATAAAGGTGGAAGCCTTGCCAGAAAAGAGGCTTTCCCAGATTATAAAGCCAATCGTGATGCGACGCCAGATGCTATAAAAATTGCAGTGCCTTATATTGAAAGTATTCTGAAAGCAATGCACATTCCTATTATGGTAAAGGAAGGTTTTGAAGCCGATGATGTGATCGGGACACTTTCTAAGCAAGCTGAAAAGGAAGGCTATAAAACGTTTATGGTGACTCCAGATAAGGATTTCGCTCAGTTGGTTTCTGAAAATATTTTTATGTATCGACCTATGTTTGGGGGTGGTTATGAAACTTGGGGAATCCCAGAAATACAAAAGAAATTTGAAGTAGAACGTCCTGAACAAGTCATCGATTATTTAGGAATGATGGGCGATGCTAGTGATAATATCCCCGGACTTCCAGGGGTGGGTGATAAAACGGCAAAGAAATTTATTGCTGCCTACGGAAGTATGGAAGGCTTGTTAGCCAACACCCACGAGCTAAAAGGAAAAATGAAGGAGAAGATTGAAGATAATAAAGAAATTGGATTGTTATCTAAACAACTGGCTACAATCATGCTGGATGTTCCTGTGAAATTCCACGAAGAAGATTTTGAAATGTCTCAACCCAATATGGAGGCCGTTACGGAGATTTTTCAGGACTTAGAATTCAGGCGAATGATCGTTAATTTTACGAATACTTTTGCTTCGGAAGCACCGGTCACTGAGCGTCCCGAGACCCCGAAGCTTCAGGGCGGGAGAAGTGATCAGATGAAAAAAGACAGCAACCCTTCCCTTTTAGGGAAGGTGTCCGAAGGGCGGAAGGGTGAAGCCGGTCAAGGTCAATTCTCCCTCTTTGGAGGCGATGGAGAACCCACCAAAGAGAGTTCCACAACCAGTTCTCGAAATACCATTTCAAACACCGAACATTTCTACCAAAGTGTAAAAGCCGGAATAGGAACAAAATTGTTCATCCAAAACTTAATGAAGCAAACTAGTGTTTGTTTCGATACCGAAACGACTAGTCTCAATCCGCTTATAGCCGAATTAGTTGGAATTGCCTTTTCATGGGAAATTGGGAAAGGGTTTTATATGCCATTCCCTGAAGATAAAAAAGAAGCACAAGACCTTATTGAATTACTTCGACCATTCTTTGAAGATACAAGCATTGAGAAAATCGGTCAGAATTTAAAATATGACATCAAAGTTCTGGCAAAATATAATGTTTCAGTAAAAGGGAAACTCTTCGATACTATGCTAGCTCATTATCTGATCAATCCAGATATGCGACATAATTTAGATATCCTTTCAGAAACATACTTGAATTACACACCCATTTCCATAACCGAACTAATTGGAAAAAAAGGAAAGAATCAGCTTTCTATGAGAGCTGTTTCATTGGAAAAACAAACCGAATATGCTGTTGAAGATGCGGATATTACCCTTCAGTTAAAAGAACATTTTGCTAAAGAATTAGGAGATGCCAATACACAAAAATTGTTCGATGAAATTGAAATCCCATTATTACGGGTTCTTGCCGATATGGAATTGGAAGGAATTAATCTAGATGTTGATTTTCTAAATAGCCTTACTTCAGAATTAGATAAGGATATTAACACCTTAGTTTCAAAAGTGTATGAGGCCGCTGGAGAAGAATTCAATATTGCTTCCCCAAAACAATTAGGGGTGATTCTTTTTGAAAAAATGAACTTGGTGGAAAAGCCTAAGAAAACAAAAACCGGGCAATATTCCACCGCAGAAGATGTGCTTTCATACTTAGCTAAAGATCATGAAATAATTAGGGATGTACTGGAATATCGCGGATTAGCAAAATTAAAAAGCACCTATGTAGATGCTTTACCAGAACAGGTTGAGCCTCTTACAGGGCGTGTTCATACTGCATATATGCAAGCTGTTGCTGCGACTGGAAGATTGAGTAGTAACAATCCTAATCTTCAAAATATTCCTATTCGTACCGAACGGGGTAGACAGGTTCGGAAAGCTTTTGTGCCTCGTGACAAAGAACATATTTTACTAGCAGCAGATTATTCTCAAATTGAATTAAGAATCATCGCGGCATTGAGTAAAGAAGATAATATGATTGAAGCATTTAAAAATGGAGAGGATATTCATGCATCAACAGCCGCAAAAGTTTTTAATGTTCCTCTTGAAGAAGTTACTAAAGAACAGCGTAGTAATGCTAAAACTGTGAACTTCGGAATTATATACGGAGTTTCAGCATTTGGCTTGAGCAATCAAACCGACCTAAGTCGAACAGAAGCAAAAGAATTGATAGAGACCTATTATACAAGCTATCCAAAACTCAGAAAATACATGACCGATCAGGTGAATTTTGCGAGAGAGAATGGGTATGTTCAAACAGTTTTAGGGCGGCGGCGTTATTTAAACTCCATTAATGCGTCTAACGCTATTGTTAGAGGTGCTGCCGAACGGAATGCTGTAAATGCTCCCATACAAGGAAGCGCTGCAGACATTATTAAAATTGCCATGATCAACATTTTTAATAAGTTTGAAGAAGGCAATTTTAAAAGTAAAATGTTGTTACAAGTACATGATGAATTGGTTTTTGATATTTACAAACCTGAATTAGAGGTATTAAAAAAACTTATAAAATCTGAAATGGAAAATGCCTATAAATTGTCTGTCTCATTGGATGTCGATCTTGGTCTGGGTGAAAATTGGCTAGAGGCTCATTAATTTTTCCCAAGAACAGGAATCTCATATCTTACAAGCCCAAACTCCAATATTTAAAGGTATCACAATGGATTTTAGGATTAAACTTGTGATAACTGTTACATAATAAATGAATAATTATAGTTAATTTGTAAAAAAAAAGAATTGACACCATTAAAACCATTATTGTATTTTTCATTGTTTCGGCATCCCCTAACCGAAGAAGAAATCTTCGCCTTTTCTGAAACAGAGTCAAGAGAACAGATAAAAAAGGAGCTCAACTTATTAATAAAAAATGAAGTGATTTATTTTATAGACGGGTTTTATCTTGTTGAAAATGAAGAATCGCATGTTAAGCGAAGACTTCAAGGAAATAAAATGGCAAAGGAGATTTTTTCAAAAGCGAATAAAGTGTCCAAATTTATTTCAAAATTTCCCTTTGTTGAAGGTGTCGGGATTTCAGGTTCCTTATCAAAAGGATACTATGACGACGAAGGTGATATTGACTTTTTTATTATTACTTCCCCTAACCGATTATGGATTGCTAGAACACTACTAATTCTATATAAAAAAATCTTCCTGCTTAATTCCAGAAAATTCTTTTGTGTTAATTATTTCATCAGTACCAATGCTCTTGAAATAGATGAAAAAAATCGTTTTACAGCTACCGAATTAGTTACGTTAATGCCCATGTATGGCAATGGAAGTTTTCATGATTTTTACAAACAAAATACCTGGGTACATGGTTTCCTTCCTAACAAAACAATTACTGAAGGCTTGGTAAATATGAATCCTGTTTCAAAACCTTTATTTACTAAGTTAACCGAAAAAGCACTCAATAACAAATTGGGTGAAAAATTGGATGCATTTTTTTTAAAGATCACCTATAAAAAGTGGAAAATGAAGTTTAAAAAATTCAATCAAAAACAATTCAATATTGCTTTGAAATCTACAAAGGACGTCTCAAAACATCATCCTTTAAACTTTCAAAGGAAAGTGATTGATCGATTAAATGTTAAATACGAAGAGTGCCTTGAAAATCACAATATACATATAGCAAAAGAACATGCTTGATATTCTTTTTTCTCATTCGTATTATTATCCTCTAGATAAAAAACAATGGGCAAATAAAACCCCATATCCACCTCTTGGAACATTATATGCAGCTTCATTTATGCGAAAAGAAGGATACTCTGTATCCCTTTTTGACACCAATCTAAGAAGCAATCCTTTCGATATTGAGGAGGAAATAAAAAAGAAAAAACCTGCTTTTTTAGTCATTTACGATGATGGCTTTAATTACCTCACTAAAATGTGTTTGACAAACATGCGGGAGGCGGCTTTTGAAATGATTTCCATTGGAAAAAAATTCAACTGCACCGTTATTGTGAATAGCTCTGATAGCACCGATCAGTATCAAAAATATTTGGAAGCAGGAGCTGATTTCATAATTTTAGGAGAAGGAGAACTGACCTTAAAAGAGTTGGTTTCAAAATTAAAAAACAATGAAATAACAAGTAATTTAAATGGAATCGTTTTTAAAAAGGACGAAGATTTTATAAGTACTACAAAACGAGAAGTTTTAAAAGATTTGGACGAATTACCAATGCCTGCTTGGGATTTAGTTGATATAGATGCTTATAAAAAAGTGTGGGCAGAACGGGGAAGAAAATTCACTCTAAATATTGCAACTACACGTGGTTGCCCTTACAAATGCAATTGGTGCGCCAAGCCTATTTATGGGGTTCGCTATAATTCACATTCTCCTGAATACATCACCAAACACATTCACTATTTAAAAGAAAATTATGGGGTGACCTCCTTTTGGATGTGTGATGATATTTTTGGATTAAAACCCAATTGGGTTCAAAATTTCAATAAAGAATTAAAAAAAGCAGACCTTTCTATTGAATATGTCATTCAAAGTCGGGTAGACTTATTACTAAAAGAACACAGTATCGAGGCATTAGCTGAAAGCGGATTAAAAGAAGTTTGGCTTGGTGCCGAAAGTGGATCGCAAAAGATTTTGGATGCCATGGATAAAGGGACTCAGCTTTCTCAAATCTATGAAGCCACTCGTTTATTAAAACAAAAAAACATTCAAGTTGCATTTTTTATTCAGTTTGGATATTTGGGTGAAACCAAAGATGATATAGCCAAAACAGTTGCTATGATCAAAGAATTACAACCCGATAATATTGGAATTTCAGTTTCTTATCCCTTGCCAGGAACCAAGTTTTACGAAATGGTGAAAGACGATTTCAAAGGAAAGGCGAATTGGACAGACTCCGATGATTTGGCGATGCTGTTTCAAGGAACCTTCAATTCTAACTACTACAAAAAGTTACATCGTTACGTTCATAAAGAATATAGAAAGAGCCAGGCAGTAGCTAATTATAAAAACTTTTTCAGAAACCCTTTTTCAATTTCTTTTAATCAACTTCGGTCGATGATCTTGTATTTTTATTATCTTCCGAGTTCAATGTTGGATAGGTTTATTTTAGATAAAATGGAACATTTATTTAACCACAAAGAACACTAAGAATGCACAAAGTACACTAAGGGATTATGACTGAAAATGAAATAGCAAAGAAGATAATTGGATTAGCAATAGAAGCACACAAAGCTCTAGGTCCTGGATTATTAGAAAGTGCTTATCAAGAATGTCTTTTTTATAAAATTGAGAAGGAAGGTTTAATCGTTCATAAAGAAAAACCGATGCCATTAATTTATGAAGAAGTGATTTAGATTGTGGCTATAGAATTGATTTGCTAGTTGAAAATAAATTGGTAATAGAATTAAAAAGTGTTGAAGCTTTAAATGATGTACATATGGCTCAAACATTAACATATATGAAGCTAGGAGACTACAAGCTTGGTTTACTCATCAATTTTAATGTTACACTTTTAAAATATGGAATAAAAAGAATTATAAACGGTACTTTGTGATCTTTGTGAAAAACTTTGTATCCTTTGTGGTTAATAAAAATGTCTGAAAATTTCGATATACACGCCAAAAACTACGATACTGTTTTCACCTATTCCCAAATAGGAAAAGCACAACGTAATCGCGTGTATCATTTTTTAAATAAAGACATTCTCAAAAAACAAAATCTCAATATTCTTGAACTAAATTGTGGAACCGGTGAAGATGCTCGTTATTTTGCACAGCAAGGTCATTCTGTTTTAGCAAGCGATATTTCTTCTGAAATGATTAAAGTTGCCAAAGAAAAAAACAAGAATACCAACATCCGATTTCAACAATTAGACATTACTAAAATCACTTCGGAAACATTTACTGAAAAATTCGATCTGATCTTTTCAAATTTTGGCGGGCTGAATTGCTTATCAAAATCTGACTTGGAATCTTTTATTCAAACTTCAGAGTCACTTCTTAGTCCTTCAGGAAAAGTGGCTTTAGTTATTATGCCAAAATATTGTTTATGGGAGCGCTTCTACTTTTCAATAAAAGGAGAATTCAAAAAAGCTGGAAGGCGAAATACCAATAAACCATTAATGGTAAATGTAGAGGGAAATCCAGTGTCTACTTGGTATTACAACCCTAAAGAAGTAGTGACTTTAGCCTCCAACATTTATAAAACAACAGCTATAAACCCCATCGGCGTCAAAATACCCCCTTCTTATTTAGAGTCTTTTTTTTCAAAAAAAAGGAGCTTATTAAAACTGCTAATTTGGGCTGAAAGATTATTTTCAAATCGGTTTTGGGCAAAATACGCTGATCATTATTTAATCCTATTTCAGAAAAAAGAATAGAACACGGAGAACACGGATTTTACAGATAGGTCACGGACAATTAGGGGTGAAAAAGTTAGCTAAAAAACGTCCCCAAAACCGAAAGTTTTCATATTTTTAAAAAAAACAATCTTATCAACAGTGCTAATTCGTTTAATCCGTAAAATCAGTGTTCCTATTATATGAGTATCGTACTAAGCCACGCATATTATATAAATGAAGATCCTTTGGAGGCAAAGATCATGAAGCCCTACACTCCATTGGGATTGTTATACATTTCGGCTTATTTAAATGAACAGCAAATTGAGAATCATTTGTTCGATGCCACTTTTTCCAACAAACTAGAACAACTCCATTTTATAAAAGAAAAGAAACCTTCAGTAGTTGCTATTTATACCAACTTAATGACTAAAATTAATGTGATTAAATTGGTTAAAATCTTGAACACTGAACCAAAATACGGTTTCCCAAAAATAATATTAGGAGGTCCAGATGTTACCTATAACCTTGAAAATTATTTAAATGCAGGAGCACACTTTATAGTCATTGGAGAAGGGGAACAAACAATGACAGAATTGTATCGGGCTTTAATTCAAAATTCTGATGTTTCAGTCATTAATGGGATTGCATATTTAGAAAATGAGGTCCTAAAAAAAACTACTCCTAGAGAAAAAATAAAGGATTTAAGCAAGCTTCCTCTTCCAAATAGAGCGGGAATACAAATTGAAAAATACCTTCAAGTTTGGAAAGAAAATCATGGTAAAAGCTCCATGACCATCAGTACTCAAAGGGGTTGCCCCTATACCTGCAAATGGTGCAGTACGGCTGTTTACGGGCAGAGTTATAGAAGAAGACCAGCAAAGTTGGTCATTAAGGAAATGGCAATGCTTCAAGAAAAATACCATCCCGATACCATTTGGTTTGTTGATGATGTTTTTACGGTAAGCCATAAGTGGATCAAAGAATTTCATAAGGAATCACAAGAACAAAATGTTATCATCCCATTTGAATGTATTACTCGTGCAGAGCGTCTTAATGAAGAAATTTTACACTTATTAAAAGAAGCGGGTTGCTATAGAATTTGGATTGGGGCAGAAAGCGGATCACAAAAGATCATCGAAGCAATGGATAGACGTGTAGATGTAAATGTTGTGAAAGATGCCATTATTAAAACCAATTCAATCGGTATTGAGACAGGCACATTTATTATGTTGGGCTATCCAGGAGAGGACGAAAAAGATATTCAAGAAACCATTAATTACCTTAAGCTCGCCAATCCAACTTATTTTACCATTACTATTGCATATCCTATAAAAGGAACATCCCTTTATTCTGAAATTGAGAATGATATTACGGTTCAACCCAATTGGCAAACTTCAACAGACAGAGAAATTGATTTTAAAAGAACCTACTCCAGAAGATATTACGATTATGCTGTTAGGAAAGTTTCAAATGAAGTTAATTTTCACAAAGAACTATTAAAAGGAAAAAATAAAAGGCTATTGAATCTGATCAAATTAAAACTAAAGTCCTTCCTTGCAGAGGGCTTGATGATACTCTATAAATGAAAAGAATTAGTTATATAATAAGTTTTCTGCTGATCTCTTGTGTCAATTCAAGCTACGATGATATTGTTGAGGAAGAATCCAATCTTTTATTGAAATGGAATAAAGCCTATGAAGAAGATACTTTGGATAAATCTATAATTGGATTTCAATGGGCTTTATCCTATTTAGGGGCTATCCTTCCGAATCCAAATACTGGAATTAGGGTTCAAAATAATATCCTTGAAATCGATTTGGAAAAACTAGGTTTTAAGTCTCAAGCCATTCAAAAATTAAGGGCTTTGAACGAGGTTATTTTTGCTTCAGAAGAATATCGCATTACCGGGGCTATAGATCTGGGAAGGTATGTAAGTCTGTTGTTAGGAGCCTCCGATCATTATTATGAAATAACAGGAGTCCCCTATTTATTGAGTGATTTATTAGATAAATATGACTTGAAAAATGAAAGAGGATATGTGAATAATTCAGGTGTATCTTTTGAACATAGAATAATCAGTTTCTCTGAACAAAATGGTTTTGACCAAGTCTTTTTTTGTACTGAAATCGATCCCAACACTGGGACTATATTAGAATATGAAACTGTTGAAATTTTACCAAATGGCCAAGTCCTTTTTGGAATTTATAATGCCGAGGGGTTTCGGATAAGTAATACGGACCCAGCTCATTCTAAAGCTGGAAAGCCTGCAAAATGTATGTGGTGTCATGAATCAAGGATTCAACCTCTGTTTAGTGAACAAGATAACTTTGATGGATTTTTACCCTATCTCGAATTTAAAGAGGTCATATCCGATTACCGAAGTTCACATCGCGCTTTACAATTTTCGCTTTTTGATGGTGTCGATTTTGAGGAGACACAACAACATACACTAACTGAACTTCTTTATATTACCTTTATGGAGCCAACAGCCGAACGATTAAGTATAGAATGGGGGGTGCCAGTTGCTGAAGTAGAGAACTTACTTTCAGGTTTAACAACTCATAAAAATGAAGAATTTTTTTATTTAGGAGATTTGTATGATAGACATGAAGTAGCCCCTTTTGCTCCATTTTCAGGATTACAAGTTTCGACTAGCGTGCGAGAAGAATCTGAAATAGAAGTTAATTATATAAATTAGTTGACCATAAGAAATGACTTTCTTTAAATACATATCTACATCCAATTTAGGCTTGGTTTTTAATGCCCTAATTTGTAGTTTTTTTATTTTTATAGCTATCGATTTTGCGCCTCATGATTTTGCGAATTATTATTTCGGCGGAACTTTTATTAGGGAGGGGCTTTTTACTTCTGATATATACTTTCCACATATCTTTAATCATGAAATCTCAGCATTAGGATATGAAAACTTATTTGTGAGTTTTGCTCCGAACACTCCTTTTTTAGGGGCTTTATTTTTTCCTTTAAGTTTTTTCTCTTTAGCAACGGCTAAAATTATATTTAATATTGGCAGCCTATTATTGTTTTTATATAGCCTTCGGAATTTGATAAAAACATATCGCATCAATCCTATTTATTTGTGGTTACTTCCACTCGTTTTCTTTATACCACTACGAAATAACTTTCTATTCGGTCAAGTCTATTTAGTATTGTTTTTCTTGCTTACTGAAGGGTTCCTTGCCTATAGAAAGAACAAGTATTTAAAAATGGGATTGTTTTGGAGTTTCGCTATTCTACTGAAAGTGTTTCCTGTGTTGCTTTTTGGAATGTTACTTTTTAGGAAAAAATATTGGGGGATTTTTTATTTAAGTGCTGCTTGTATTATACTGCTTTGCTTTTCATTAGTAATAAGTGGGTTTGAGATCTGGGAATTTTATTTTAGCTCGGTGTTACCCAAATCAGGTAATGGAGAGATCGCAGGAGAATTTGTTCAGAATTACCAGTCAGTTTTTATGTTTTTAAAGTATGTATTCCCAACTAACATTCTTGCTTTTTCTATGCTTTTATTTCTATTTAAACTGATGCTTTTAGTGCTGGCTTATTTTGTTTCAATACGTGAGAAATCAAAATTAAAAGTTTTTGCTTTTTGGATGCTTTTGACTATTCTACTATCTCCTTACGGGAGTACCTATACCAATTTATTGATCTTATTCCCATTCTTATATTTTATTAAAAAAGCTGCTTTCAGAAAGAAAAATGTTGGTATTATTATTTTAATTTTATTAATTACAACAATTCCCATTTCATATTTTTCAAATTTTGAGATCCCTTTTTCATTTCCGAGAATGTGGCTGTTATTATTGCTTTTATTTGTTTTGATAAAAGATAATCTCTTTCAAATAAATTGGAAAAAAAGTCTCCTATTTATTCTCCCAGTATCCTTTTTATATTTCTTTTTATTTCTTCCGAAGAATGAT
>Ga0164313_10001218_pt1 | contig 22625 bp, 19 predicted proteins | sample GuaBasSedimGuay4_FD_113735 | JGI IMG/M metagenome (GOLD analysis project Ga0164313, IMG submission 113735) | Subseafloor sediment microbial communities from Guaymas Basin, Gulf of California, Mexico - Guay4, Core 4569-4, 0-3 cm | ecosystem: Environmental > Aquatic > Marine > Hydrothermal vents... | reverse complement strand
TGGTTGAGAAACCCTCTGACAAAAGGTCCTTTGATGTAATTTCAGAATCCTCAATTACATCGTGAAGGACGGCTACTAATCTTTCATCAGGAGATGAAACATTCAGCATCACTCGCAGTGGGTGGAGGATATAGGGCTCGCCCGCTTTGTCTACTTGGCCCGTGTGGGCGCCAGCGGCAATTTCGATGGCTCGCTCAAGGGTACTCAATTCAACTTCCCCCTGTGGGATAAAATCAATATGATTTATGTTGACCCAACATTATTAGTACTTTGTCAGAACAGTATCCCTATCCCCTGACGCTCCGCACCACCATCATGAACATCGCGGGCACGAAAAAGAACATCAGAAATCCGAAAAGGATGTTTAGGAAACTGAGGAAAATTGCAGAACCCAGGTGATGATCTCTCCTGTGCAATAAAACCATCATCGTGATGATGATAAAATACATGACCGGATTGACAATGAAGGGTTGCTTGTAGACCAGGATGACAAGGCTCATGAGAAATGCCGAGTGCCCAATGATGAATGAGTTCGCCGCGAGATGTTCGGCGAAGCTGTACCGTCTGAAGAAAAGCGCCCCGCCAATACTGTAGTACAGAATATTTAGAAGCCAAAAATTCTTGGCATTTTGCCGCACGAATTTGGCTAAATTGTAGGCGAATGATTCCGTTTCACTGGATCTTGGGGCGCCGGAGGAAATGCCGGTTTTGATATCGATTATGGTCATGATCGTAACGCCGATGAGGGCATATCCAATGGGATTCTGAATACTCATGCGTTTGCCCGCAAGATAGCCGGCAATTGTTCCCCCTGCGGATTTTGTCAGGCCAATGAAAGTGTGCAGGAAACCTCTGTTGGCCTGTATGGTCTCAAATGTCAGGTGCTCCAGCATTCCCTTGAGGGTGATCTTCCGAGTGCTGGCGCTCTGGCCGCAGTCCGGACAGAAGGCGGTTTGAAATTCGTGTCCGCAGTTGAGGCAAGTGACGTGGATCGACTCATTCATGCAGGAGTGCTCCTCTAACATGATCCGGAATTAGAAATCTATCTTAAGGACCATCTCCTGGACAGGCTGGCTCGCATTACCTGAGTCGATTTGGCTCAGGATTGTCCGGAATTTTTCCGCCTTTGCGGGTTTGCCCCATCCCATGTAGAAATCCACCATGCGGGCGGTGGCGTTGCGCTTGTCTATCTTTTCGATCGACGACATCATAAGGATCGGATAGCTGTCCAGAAGCAGGTTTTCCGCCTCTTGGTTTTTTCCCAGGATGATCTTTATCTCGGCCTGCCCCTTGAATTTTGTAGTTGCAGCGAAAACAAGAGCGTCAGCTGATTTTCCGGTCGTTTCCGAAGTCGGGAGGGGGCCGCTTTTTTCCTCGCTCTCCTGCTTGTTGGGAGGAGGTCCGGAATGCTGGGCCAAGGGCCCGGATTTCCTGTTCGTTTGGCCGGCTCCCGATTCTGGGGAATCAGTCTGGCGGATGGACATCTCTTGTCCGGTCGAATCAGACCATCCTTCATTTTCTTGAGGTAAATCGGCACCAGTTGAAGTTAAGGCCGTGATCGTTGGCGTCACCTTCTGGCCGGCGGTATCCATCTCGGGTTGGTGCTGAACCGGCTTGGTAGGTTCGGTGCTGCCGGTTGGTTGCAGATTAGTTTGAATTCCATCGGAGGCTTTTTCGAGCGCAAGATTGATCTGCTCAACTTTTTTCTGCTCTCTGTCTGCGCGCGATTGTTCCCTCTTTTGCTCTTGGAGCATGAACAGCATTGTCACCGAAAAGGCGAGCAACAGGATAAAGGTGGACCCGGCAAATATGAAAGGAGTCCGGTGTCTGGCGAAGGTTTTTCTGAGTTGGTAAGAGATGCTGGGAGGGCGGGCTAGGATTGGTTGGTCAGACAAGTGCCGGTTAATGTCGTCAATGATGGCTGCCACACTCTGATAGCGGTGGGCAGGCATTTTCTCCAGGCACTTCCCGGCAATGGTCTCCACGTCTCCACCCAGGATCTTGTTGATGGAGCTGAGCCTGTTGGGCTCCTCTTCCCGGATGACGTTGATGACCTCGGGCATCAGGGCCCCGGTGACATTGTAGGGCAGGGCCCCGACAAGCATCTCGTGCAGAATGATTCCCAGGCTGTAGATGTCGGTGCGCACATCGATGGTATGGGAGTCGCCGAGGGTCTGTTCGGGACTCATGTAGAACAAGGTTCCCTTTAGTTGTCCTATTTCAGTAACCATCGTTGCAACATTCAAATCACTGCCGGTCATCCGCGCGAGACCGAAATCCAGAACCTTGATCAGTCCCTGTGAATTGGGGTGCCCGCTATTGGAGCCTGAACTGCTCCACTCATCGTTGATCACCAGGATGTTCGATGGCTTAAGGTCCCGGTGGATCACTCCCTGTTGATGAGCGTAGTTGATTGCCACACAAATCTGAAGAAACAACTCGAGGCGCCATTGGACTTCATCTCGTGTCAGTGGAGTTGTAAAATCACACGATCTTTTACGGATATACTCCAACAGGGGCAAACCCCGCACCAGTTCCATCGTAAAAAACGGCAGGCCTTCCTGGGTGCGGTCGATCTCGTAAATGTCAGCGATGCCGGGATGGTGAAGACGAGCGAGGGTTTGCGCCTCGCGCTCAAAGAGACGGATGTGTTGTTCGGATAACTGCCGCTCACTCCTCAACACCTTTAAGGCCACCAAGCGGCGGGGGCTCTGTTGTTCGGCTTCAAAGACGATGCCGCAACCACCCTCGCCCAACTTGCGGAAGATGCGGTAGTTGCCTATTCGCTCCAACTGACCGACAACCATCTCCTGGGTTCTGGTCAAAGTTGGATCGACGGGTTTTTCCGAGTGATCCTGGCCATCGTTGCTCAAGAAAGGTTCCTTGCGGATCGGAGTATCATTTCAATGAGTACGTTGCCTTCATTTGTGTCGAGGGCAGCAATCCAAGACTTGATCCCCCATCTATCAGCTAACCGGAATTCGTAGCCGCGACCGCGCCTTCTTTCCATCCTTCGATAGCTTCCGAAATGGCTCCAGTTCCAATAAAAATACATACCACACCTAATAGCATGAGATTACGATTGGTTTTCCTGTATCCGATGAAAAACAGGGCAAGACCGGCAATGAATAGTACTGCCTCGATTATTCCTATAACGTCCATAATATCCCTCCTGATGATTTATAACCCTGAGCGAAAATCCACAGGCCCCCTGAGACAAAAAGAACATATCAGAGTTATGGGATGTTATTCAATGGAATTCAGGTAGCGAGTCCGAAGAGGAGGGTGGGGCAAACGCTGGGCTTGATTTGTTTACTGTGCTAACCTTGTCTGCGGCCAAAGGCCCGGGTTGTAGAATTAACTGTGTGCGATGAACCAATGGGGGAAGTGGTTCGTGAATATGCTGGATTTAAGTACACTGAATGGTCAGATCCTCGACGACAAATACCAGTTGGAAAGATTGATCGGGCAGGGGGGGATGGGTGCGGTGTTTCGCGCCACCCACCTTGGCATTAAGAGACCTGTTGCGGTAAAGGTTATTGCTCCTCGGTTTATGACCAACCAGGAAGTGAGCGTCCGCTTTCGCCGCGAAGCCGAGGCAGCAGGCCGGATTCTTCATCCAAATGTCGTCAACGTAACGGACTACGGGATCGCCACCATCGGCTCGCACCGGATCGCCTTTCTGGTAATGGAGTATCTTGAGGGAATCTCCCTGGGCAATTTGCTCAAGCAGATGGGGCAACTTCCCCTTGCGCTAACTTTGGACATTGTCGAGCAAGTCGGTCTTGGTCTCGGCCATGCGCATCGCCAAGGTGTGCTTCACCGGGATCTCAAGCCGGACAACATTTGGCTCCAGCCCGATGGGCGTGGAGGGAACCTTGTAAAAATCCTCGACTTCGGGTTGGCCAAACTGCGTGAGCAGGTAGCGCCTGAACCGGAAACAGCCCCAAACATCACCGACACCGAAGCACCAGGTTCCGAAGATGCGACAATCTTATCGGAGCCGTTCGCGGGTGGGACTCAGGATGTGGAGCAGACGATTGCAATATCACCGTCGAGCAGTCATTCACTTGGTGATAGCTTTGGTGAGCCGGACCCATTTCCGGAGTTTACGCAGGTTGGATCTGTTCTTGGCACGCCTGTTTATATGTCCCCTGAACAGTGTTCGGGCAAAGCGCTTGATACCCGCTCCGATATTTACAGCCTGGGCGTCATCACGTTTCACATGCTGTCAGGAAAACCGCCTTTCGCCGGCGATATGGCAGAAATCATTTCCCAGCACATTTCAGATGAACCACCGTCCTTATTGGAGTCACGGCCTGATGTACCTCACTCATTGGCTACCAATCTTGCTTCGGCCATGGGAAAGGATCCTGATTCCAGGCCGAATACTCCCGAGTCATTCGCCGCGGCGTTGAAGCTGGTTGGGGAAGGCCAAGGTCCCTTTACCCGGAAAGGTTATGCAACCTATCTGCTTGCTCAGGGTCTCTTCGCGGCGATTTCCCTGGTGGCTTTTTTGCCCTTTTGTGCTGCGGCAATATTGTTGAAAATACTCTTGCCTCAGATAGTTTCGCCAGTCCCACCCCTAATGATTGTCGGCTTTTCTCTGGTTAATCTGTTGCTCGGTCTTCTGGGTGCAGCTGTGAATTCCGCCGGTTGTGCCTTGGCTGCAGGGATAATACGAGAGAGTCAGGGCAGGCCTGTGAAAAGCAAATATATCCTGCTCCAGGTTCTTAAACACCAGCCGGTATTCTGGACAGCCGCCGTAGTTACGGTGAGTCGAGTGGTCTTTAACTTGGCTCGATTTATCAGGCCCGGCCTGAAGGAATATGTTGATTCGTTTCTCCTGCCTGGAGTGGTCGCGTTGGATAATCAACGGGGACGGGCCGCAAGGGAGCGAGCACTGGATCTGGTTTCTCCAGTCCGCTCGATAGCAACCTCATTAAGGATGCGTGAGCTTGGCCTCATACTGGGTTGCCTTAGCTATTGGGTTATTCTTGTCGTGATTTCCCGGCTTATGGGCGAATCCAGAGAGGATATGATACAGCTTCTGTTGGGTGATGAATTGATTATGATGATAGGCATGGGCTGGATGATGCTATGGGCAATGCATCACCAGCACAGTGGTATCACTGCAGCTGAATTATACATGGAATCGCGTCAGATACTTGATGAAATCGATTCGGAGAAGCCGCTCCTGACTCATTCGCAATCAATAAAACGAGGTCGATCATCTCGTTGGAACAAGGCGGCACTAGCATGGTTGATCATACCGGGGGTCATGTTTCTTTACGGTATGTTCTGTATTCTCGATGTAGGTATCCTGACGGATAATTCCGGGGAGTCCTTGATCTTAGCGGTAAAAAACAACAAAAAAGCAGACGTGGAAAGGTTGCTCGCATCAGGCTCGAACCCGAGCATGGGTAGACTTCATGGCAGGTCGGCCTTAATGCTCGCTGCCGCCGACGGACAGGTGGAGATTGTGGAAGCCTTGCTGAAGGCGGGGGCCGATGTTCAGGTCACGGATGATGATGGTGAGAGCGCGTTGACCTTCGCTGCGGAGAGGGGTCATTTGGAGGTGGTTAATATTCTGCTGGAAAGTTGTGCATCTGTCGGGGACAGCGGGATTGCGGCTGATACGGCCCTGATCCAGGCGGTTAAAAAAGGTCGACGAAAAATTGTCGGGAGACTTCTTGAGGCGGGAGCTGATGTGGCCGTAATGGATGAAAAAGGACGTACGGCGCTGAGCTATGCGACTGAAAACAGCGACATGGACATTATTAATCAACTCAGGAACGCTGAAGCAAAGTCGCCGTAGTTCTGGGCCCAAAATGGAGGAGAGTTGTCGGAATCAGGCCTATCATGGCCCACTTTTCCAGGAGAATTAAACATGAAACAGTCGGAAACTTGTCCAAAATGCAGCAGTACCGATATAATGGCCGATGTGAAAATTGTTGAACACCAACACAGTTTCCTGTCCAAGCGGAAACTAACGATAAACCCCATGCAATACTTTTCAAAGGGAGTCAGAAATACACGCTGAAGGCGTATATTTGTGCTAATTGCGGGTTCACGGAGGTTTATTCAGAAAAAGAATAATCAAGGCTGTTTGTCGCGACTCAACTATTGGGTGGCAAAGTCAGTAATCAGAAACCCTTGTAAGGTTCAGGAGGCATCATGACTGAAAAGAAGAGATCTACGAGAGCGTCACTCCTGTTAATGGCCAACATGTGGGGATTATCAGCCTGCTGCATCCTTTGGGGAATCCTGCAGTTACGGAAAAGTGAAAGTGATGGTTGGGGTGGAATTACGCTGGGTGTCCTTTCTGTTGTCGCGGCTGTGGTTTCTACGAAGCAATATCGGAAATCGCGGCAGGATAAAGGGACATGAAAGCTTTTGGAAAATCATTCACTGCCATTTTATTGGCCGTTCTTGCATTTACCCCCAAAGCCCTGGCGGAATTTGCCGATCCGGTGGTTTGGGATAAAGTCTTTCACCATATTTGTGAGCATTCCCAACTGGCCAGGGTCCAAATCCAATGTCCAATCCGAAATAGTGAACTTTTGGGCGAGGGTCAAAATAGGGAAATTTTTCTAATCGGCGGTTACAGGTTTTTCGAATCCCGCATATATCTGGAATTATATCCTGCCCCCGGGGCTGATGAAATTTGGATCATTGATGGGAAACAGGCATTTGACGCGGATTCATTTCCCCGGTTGATTGCCCGGTTGAAGGTGGCCAACGACCGGTTAACAATTTCAGATCCATCAGGGAAACGAACTTATTTTCCAAAGGACCCTGGTCGTGAAATACGTTTAGGCCTCATCATTGAGGGGGGAGTATTTGAAATATCCCCTTTTATGAGGGCAAGTGTAGAGGATTCAACCCCTCGGGTATTCTCATTGGATATTCCCGATGGGGTTTACCTGGGATATCCCGTTCCCACAGACCCGAGTGCTGGCTGTGGTCCTCCCGGGTTGGATATATTTTTGCGCGAGGCGGAGGCTCCTTTATGGCCCATTGAGGTGGCTGAGACCGCACTGGAAGTCACTAATCCTACTCAAGAAGATTCATTGGGAAGTTCCGACAACTGGGAGTCCGTCAGTTTCAGGAATTACAAATCCAGATCATTTTATCTTTTGATCTGTGGGGCCAATTCTGAATCTGATGTCGAACCGACAACAGGAGCCACCCTCAAAATCCTTCCGCCCAGGGATGTCTTAGGTTCGGATAAATTGCTGGCCGCGTTATCCGATTTTACGGAAAACCTCCTGTTCGCGGAAGAAATGTACAAAAGGGTCCGCCCATATTTTGCCAAAGTTCGTCACGATGCTCCCCGCGTAGGAGGAGGGTATGGATCAGAGTTGCGGCCAAAATTGGAATTGGACCCTGTCGAAGTGAAGGCGATGGAAGAGGTTGGAAGATCACTGCAAAAAACCGTGGATGGGTTGGCTGTCTTTGATGCCAATGAAACAAAGGCTCCTGGACGCACAATGGGACAGTTGTCCAAGGCATCAAGTTTGGCTTATGAATTGGCCTCTGGAGCAAACGACGGATACGGGTATGACCTTGATATACTTGGACAACGAATTGAGCTGGCAAAACGCTATCTTGTTATTTGGGCTCAGAACCAATTCCGATAATATTCTGGTAGCATTGTTGGGGCAGGGAAAGCCACCTGGAAGATCATAGGGAGAAGGAGGGTGGAAAAAAAAGGAATCGATCAAATCCGGAATTTTCACACCTGAATAATTTCCTTATTTCATGAAAACCCAATGAAAGAATTTGGGATCCCCGCGTTCGACCTCCTTAATGTCTGAATTTATCATTGATGAATGCGCACGGTCAATCCAGTGGTCTGTTCCGGTCGCTACGAGTTTATTCCCGGTATTCGTCATTTTACAGCCCCAAGACAATTTCCCTGCACATGGCGACGGCTTCACTGGGAGAGCCAGCACTTGCAAATTCTGACGCAGGAATGGGTTGACCAACAGCTATTCGCATAGTGCCACCGCGCTGGTTGAGAAACTCCCTACAAAGAAGCAAAGCTCCAAACCTGGGGTGTATCCGGGAAAAAAGTCGAAACATCAGGCCGTTGTTCCCGCTGACATGGATGGGGAGAACCGTAGCTCCGCTCAATCGAACCAGATTTGCCAACCCGGGACGCCAAGGCAGTTCTTCGGCTTGTAGAAATTTTGTTTGTGGCCTTGCTACCTCGGCTCCGGGAAACATCATCAGGCACTCACCGTTCCTCAGGGCCTTGGCTGCATCCTTGAGGCCGGTGGAATTGGCTGCTTTTGCCGATCCGGAAGCCTGAGGATTAACAAGGACCATCCGAGAAGCCAGGGCTGGCCACCGTTTGAAGTAAGTGTGGCCCATGACCTTTACATCGGATCTAATGGTGTCTAAAATTGCCGGGATCGCCACACCTTCCGCAAATCCAGTAGGGTGATTGGCCGCGATGATCACGGGTCCTGTCCCGGGAATCCTGGCGAGGTCACGGGGTGAGATTTCGGTTTTGATTTCAACCGTTTCCAACAATTTCCGGAATATCCCCCCAAGGCCTTTACGCGATTCAGCCTTGTTTACAAAAGCGTCGATAATCGGCAGGTTCAATAAGCTTTCAATCATCCGGTTCAACATGGGATTCCTCCTAAGCGACCAGCGCGGCCTGGGTTGCTGAGTATGTATCCATCAAGAGGTTCTGGGCATTGTTGTCCAGTTCATGCAAGCCCGGCATGTTCGTGTGAGAGGCCTGGACAGCTCCGGCGTACAATAGGCTGCGGGTCAGTTGGATTTCGGACGGCTTGATCGGGTCGACTCCTCCGCTGAAATTTACCGGGAAGCCTCCATTTACGAGATAAAACGAACCGCTTTGACCATCGATCTTATAAAGGCTGAAACAGGGATGGTCCCACCGGCGGCCTTCGGAGTCGGGTGTTCTTTGACTCAAGTAACGAGATTCTCTGTCCCACCTCGCGGGGTCTCCCAGGCACTCGCCGCGAGCCCGAAGATTCCAGGCCCGGAATTCAACATCAGCCGAGGATGCGCTGATGAGAAGAGACCCGTCTGCAATAACCGGATAGTCGGAGTGATCCAGGACGGGTAGACCTGTGCAACCCACTATGACGCCACCCCGGGCCAGCGCCTGCCTGAGATCGGGGAAGATCTGGTAGCCGTCACGCGCGGCCTGAGCCAGCCTGGTGGGCTGGTTGTCATAAATCGCAACATCCCGGCCAGCGCAGGCAAACTCTTCAGCGACGGCTTTGCCGATGGCCCCATAACCGATGATCAGGGCCTTGCTGCTCACCGGAATGCCTGCACGCCCAAGTCCGCGCAACTTTTTGGACAGTTCCCTGTTGACCGAAGTGGCGATCAAGGGTGATTCGTGTTCCAGTTTGACCCAGGATTCGGCCACGTTGATCACGGGGACTTCGAGTTCGAGGTCGGCAATGGTCCGGATGCCGCACCGGGTCTGTTCGACACAGGTGAAGTTGCGGCGGATGTCCGCAAACCGGGAGGAATGGAGCTGGCTAATGGCCCGGCCCCCATCATCGATCAGCAAAAAACGCATGGGGGGGTAAATCCCCTGCCGCTTGATTGCTGCTGAAATCCTTTCCAGGGTTTCACAAATCCGTTGATCCATCTGGCCATCGTTTTCCAAATCGCAGGGTTGGTCAACGCTGTCAGGGTGAACCCAATAACCGAGCTTGTTTTGCAACAGATCAGCCACCCGCGGGTTTGTCGAATATGGTTTCCCCAGAAGGAAAACATTGCCCGGATCCACCCTGTTTTTGGCGATACGGCGGATAAGGGAAGCGGTGGAGCCAAACAGGTGCTGGAGGCCGAGGAAACCGTGAATATTGGGGTCCACCCGACCGATATGGTGCTGGAGCTCGCGGAGCAAAGGCATATGGGGCATGAGCGCATTCGCATTAGGGGATGTTTCTCTGGAATGAATTTCCAAAACCTTGGTCTTCATATCAATTCCTCCCAATGGGTATTGTATTTATCCGAGTGGAATCCAGTGGGAAATTGACTTCCGCGAAAGGTCATTCCCTCTTCCTGCCCTCTCATGCGCATTGTCAGGAAAATTTGTGAAAAGAAATTTTGGGGATGAAATCCGAAATCTTGGCTTTGTCTCGGATAGGCTTAAGAGCTACTGAAACAGGGGAAGAGAGTAATTTGCATATCTGACTATGGAAGTCACAACCTTTCCATATGGTGTTTTTTAAAAGCGGAGAGAAACAAATGCTCCCTGAGGCGAAGAGATGACCTCAAATGGTCCCAGGGAAACAGACGGTTCAACATAGTTTTTTTTGTCGACAAAATACTTGATCCAAAAGATTGCCGAAAGGACCCCGGTGCCGATGGCCAAACCCCCGGCAATATTCCTTTTTTTGGCGGTGGAATCGTATTGGTTATACAAATCCTCGGAAAGATTCGGGTCGTTAATGTAATCGCTCCACTGGTCATCGGCTTTCTTGGCAAAAAGCAGATAGGCGATGCCGGAAGCAGTACAAACTGAAGACGAAATAATGGCGTTGCGGGAGGAGGGTGGTGTTGGTGGTTCCTGGGAGTCTAGTATCTGTTCCTGGAGCAGGGCTTGGTTGGCGCGCCAGATTTCGTCTTTTGCTTGGCGGTAAATGGTCTGCTCATGGCGGTCATCTGAGGTCAACCTCCATCCTGGGTTGCTTTGGAGTATCTCAACAAATGAATCAACTGCTTCCGCATTCAGTTTACCGCCAATTTTGGCCAAACAGCGTCCTCTCCACTCCAATGCCTTTTCGCGGTTTGGTTCGGATAAATCGTCCATGGCCAGGAGACTGTCTGCCATCGAAAGGGCGAGTGCAAAATCATCAAAGCCATAAAAAGATTCAATGTTGTCAAACTTATCAAGGATATCGGCAAGCGAAATATGTGGAGTGAATACCAGAGCGAAAAAGACCACCAGTAAGGCAAATCTGAATTTAAAAAAATGAAATCCTGCTATTGTTGGACAATTCATCACTCGACTCCTTGTTCTCGGAATATTGCAACAATTTTATATTCCCCAGGTTCGACAATTTCAAAATGAAAGGAGGATGTATCTCCTGGTGTATTGCTGGAAATAAGAGGGTGTATTTCCCCAAGGGCGTCCTTCATATCGACTTTATTGGCGAAATGTCCTGGCGTGACAAGTTGAAGGAGATGTTCGCCTTCTCCGACAGCAAAGCGATCATATTCGTTGCGTGGGGGCCCCAACTTGACCCCGTCAATAAGTACTATCATCTCATTTCCGCTTACTATTTCGAGCATACCAGTGGGAAACCTGATTATCCCCAAATACTTTTCGCTGCCGGCTTCCAGTTTTTCGATATTAAAGAGAACTTGGGCAAAAATGCTTTCGTCAAAAAACACAAGAGAGTATGGAGTGCCAGGGTCGATAGAAATTTTGTCGTCACCGGAAGTATACCGGGTTTTCCCCTTATTCAGTTGATAGGTTAGGAGTTTCGGGGCTTTCCAGGCGATGTAAGGCTTCCTGGGAGGATCGGGCCGAGTCTCGCTTGGCGGTTTATGGTCTACAACGGGTTCCGGAACGGAAACGGGGGTGGAGTCATCCTGAACCGGAAGATCATCAGCTGGGCCCAAGACAGTGAAAGTATTGGACTGAATATCCAATACGGTGGGATCAATTGAGGCAACAAATGTAGCACCTTTGTCCGGCTCTTCGGGTTTGGGCCAATATTTTATCCCCACCAAAACAACGAGTAGAACAAAGACCAGGCTGAGGGCGGTTCTAAATGTTCGGGATTTCCCAAACCGATAAAGCCGGGAAATTGAAATATCCTGACGTAATTCGTTGGAAACCGATACGGGGTTCTTCAGGAAATTTCCAAGAACATCCCGGTTGTCCTCGGGCAAAAGCCCCTTGGATCTTAGGCTTGTTTTAGCTTCGCGAAGGTCGGGAAGCAGATCTTCAATGGTGGAATACCTCGCCGAACGATCTTTGGCCAGCATCTTGTTGACCATTTGCTGAATTTTCGGCGTCAGGTCGGGACATGACTCACGTTCCAGCGAGGGCGGGTCATGGTGGATGATCCGGTCAATGACCCGGAATTCGGTGTCCCCGCGGAAGGGGCGATTTCCGGATAGGAAAAGATAAGCGATAACCCCGAGAGAGAAGATGTCGCTCCGGGCATCAAGGTCGGTTCTTCCCGCAGCCTGTTCGGGAGACATGTAGGCGACCGTCCCCAAAAGGACTCCGGTCCGGGTAAATCTGGTGTCGGATTTCTGAATGTCACGCGCTAACCCGAAATCCACGATCTTGAAATAGCCATTTTCATCGAGAAGGATGTTTTCCGGCTTCAAGTCCCGGTGAATGATTCCTTGTTTGTGTACCTGTTGAAGGGCATTGCAGACATCTTCAAGGAAAAAAAGCGTAATGGCGGCCGGAAGGGAGGGCCAGTTCGGGTTCTGGGCTTTGTAATCATGAAAAAGACTGCCCAGATCTTTGCCCACGATATATTCCATGACAATGGCATACTTGTTCTTGTCGGAGACAAAGTCATTAATTCCAACGATGTGTGGATTGTTAATGGACGACGCTTTTCGAGCTTCATGTTCGAAGCGGGAAATATAGCTGGAATCGCTCGCCAGGATTGGGGCCAGGATTTTGATGGCCACGGGAAAATCGAGAGTAATGTGATGTCCTTTGTAAACAGAAGACATTCCGCCATCGGCGATTTTGGAATCAATTTCGTAATTACCCAGGACCATGGGTTCCCCGGCTTCGGGTTCGAAATGGGAGAGCATGGCAATGAATTTGTTGGCCAGGTCAGGGCTGTCCGCAAAGGATTCACGGATCAGTTTATCCCAATCCGCCCTTTCCACTTCTTCCAGGTGGGGGAGAAAATCCTTAATGCGTTTATAATCTGCCGGCTTCAAGTGGCATCATTCTCCGCAAGTTCATCCAACAGCCACATCTTGGCCATGCGCCAATCATTTTGTACGGTGCGTCGGGTAACGCCCATCTCTTGAGCTATCTCTTCCATCTTTAGCCCACTGAAAAACTTCATGGTCACCACGGTAGCGGCCCGCGGATCCATTTTTTCCAGTTTTGTGAGAGCTTGGTCCAGGTCCAGCAAATCTATTTCACCGGCAAAGCCAATATTTTCAATGGTGGTAAGGGAAAGACGTTTCCAATCGCCGCCCCTTTTTAAGGAATTCCTTTTACGGGCGTGATCAATGAGGACCTGACGCATGGCGTTGGCCGCAATACCGAAAAAGTGGGTTCTACCCTGGATTCCGACTTGTTCGGCGTCCACCAGCCTCAGGTAGACTTCGTGGACAAGATCTGTGGGCTGCAAGGTGTGGTTCGCTCTTTCATTCCTCATAAATCCCGCCGCCAGGATCTGGAGTTCCTTATGGACGGCGCCAAGAAGGGCGTCCTGATCCTCCAGCTGGTGGGACCCCTCGACCAGTTTATTTAGAATGACGGTGAAATTGGGAATGTCATTTGTACTCACACGGCCTCCCCCGATTATGTGGTGAGCATGGTATTTGAAAGGGGCAGGACCTCATTCCCCCATGGGATTGTCCCACAGCAGCAGTTCGACATCAATTTGAAAATCCATTTCCCCACATGGCGTTTCACATTTTGTTGCCGTTCTCCGCATGGCTTAACAGGAAAGGGAGTCGGGAAATTCAGCCAATTGGAAAAGGAGAACGCCATGACTAGCGCAAAAAGGTATCCTCGGTCCGTTTTTTTAATTCTGTGTCTGGTCGCCTTGGTGGGGTGTTCCGAGGATAACGACATCACCAAGCCCGGGGGAGGCAGTCAATCGACCAGATCCAGTGGGGTGAGCTTCGAAATGGGGACTTCCGGCCTGGATTATTCGGTGTATGTCAATGGTGTCCATTGGGCACGATTGAACACTCTGGGCGAAAAGGTGGAAAAGGACCTTGGTCCGGGGAGTCACAAATTTTATATCAAAGACAACGCTCACTCCCTGCAGTCCAAGCCGGTTTCCTTCACCCTGAAATCCAACCAGCGCCGCTATTTCAGCTTTGGGGTGGGATCAGGGAATATGGAATGGGAACTGGATGCATCCTTCAGCAGGCTGACCGCTACCCCGGACAATACCAAAAAAGTGGTGTATATCGGGACTTCCCTGAATGTCAGTGAAAAGTACGCCGGCCGGACCCTCGCACTGGGTGTGTACTGGCTTCGGAAGAGCGGGGAAACCTACAGCTACTTCACCTCAAGCGGATATAATTTCGATACCCCGAAAAACTATGTCGGCGATATGAAACAAGTAAAACCGGTGGGAAATTCGGTCAACCAATTCCACAACAGCTCCATTCCATTCCCCTATGGATGTTTTCCGGACAGATCGGCTGGAGCCAGTTACTACGCGATTTCCAAGCTCTACAACAAGTCCTCAGTATCAAATCCCAACGACCCGACTTTGGCGCGGATCGGACCGCCCCGGAAAATCGTCAAGATCACCTTCGCCAGTAGCGGCAAGAGCATGGGGGAAACGGTTGCGGTGGTCGAGAATGTGACCATTCAGGAGCAGGAAGAAGTGCTGGAAGCCTTATTCGGGGAGATCCCGGTTCCGTAAGCGAGAACAGTGAACTGAACCTGCCAATAGCCTGGTAACGATGTCGAATGAAAGGGGAGAAAGATGAAATTCCGGGTAATCGCATTGATGTTGGTCCTCGTGGCCCTGGGTGGCTGTAGCGGAGAAGCTGAAATCATTCTGATGAACAACACAAGTACCTACGTGGAAGGAAACTTGGACGGAGGAGGTGACTTTGGGTTGAACCCCAACGGTCAGACAACAAGGAAGGTGGATGTGGGAGGATTCTGGTCAAGCACTTCGGATGTCGATATCAATGTGCAGTACCATGAAACCTATTCGGCTACGAGCCCGATCGTATGCAGGAAGACTTTTTCTGAAGAGTTTTCAGCCAGTACCGTTTATACATTCGAGCTCTATACCAATTTTGATTGAGTGACCAGAGAAGCCCCCGTATTCACATTTTGTGAGCGGGGGCTTTCCCGTTTTATTACAAAACCCAAATCTTTCCCCAGAATCCATTTCCCAAAATCCAAAGCATTTCCGCATGAGGGTATAGAGGGGCCAAAGGGCTTTCGAAAACCGGCGACACCAATGAAAAGGGGAAGAAAATGAAATGGTTTCAGAATTTGGCCATCGGGGTGGCACTAACTATCTGCGTTTGTAGCCAGGCATGGGGGACCACCATCCTGCCGATGGATCTCAATGATTTGACGGGACTTTCCGGGTCGGTTGTTTACGGCCGGGTGGTGGAAAAGGAAATGGCCTGGAATGAGGCCGAAACGATGATCGAGACCCGATATGTTCTGGATGTCGGAGCCTCGCTCAAGGAAAAACAAGCTCGATTTATCACGATTACGGCTCCTGGGGGACGGGTTGACGACCTGGCAACCAGGGTGGCCGGGATTCCGGAATTTCATAATGGGGAAGAATTAATCCTGTTCCTGGAAGTTGGGACAAAAACATTGTTCCCCGTAGTCGGATGGGAAAACGGAGTCTTCAGAGTAGTAACCGCAAAAGACAAGTCAGGTCAGAGCGTTCTTACACATGATTGGATGCCCGTCACCGGAGTCGAGTCCGGGGTGTTGTCTATCGCGGCCGATAAAGCAGCTTCATGTATGACCCTGCAGGATTTCCTGGCTGAGGTAGATGGTATTGCCGCCAGGCAGGCCGTTGAAGGTTTCAAGTGGAGGTTTGCCCACTTGTTCAATGGTGAGGAAGTGGCCGATGACTCAGCCACCGGCAGCAAAGTCGGTCCCATGGTAACGGGGAAGTCGGCAGTTCCAGTTGGAATTCCCGAGGAATCGACTCAGTCGGTGGAACAATAAATCGAATTCCTACATAAAGGGAGAATGTCATGAAACGCTTAATGATGATTTTCGTGGTTGCGGTGCTTGCCCTGACCGGCCCAGACCGTGTTGAGGGGTATGATTTCGACAGGTTACCGGATGGTACTCCCATCAAATGGGAGGATCCTACTGTCGTCATGACTCTTGAGTCGAATACCCTGCCTTTAAATGGGGATCGAAACAATTATGCCCAACATTCCATGTGGACATGGAACCAGGTCAGGGGAACAAGGCTGAATTTCGTGTACCGCATGGAAGCTTCCTTAAATGTCCTGAATCATAATGATGGTAGGAATACCATGGATTTTATAAATTCAACCAATTTTGGAGTGGGGGTTCTTGCGACAACATACGGGACATACTACACCAACAATGGCCATATGGCGGAATCCGACATTGCCTTTAACAGGGGCTGGAATTGGGAATATCAGACAAATAGGGATTGTGATTTTGATGCAGACATCAGTTTTACCGAAGTAGCAATCCACGAATTGGGGCATGCCTTTGGACTGATGCATGAAGATGATGTGCCTTGCGTAATGAATACGTTTAATGATCCCACCAAAGGTTTGGGCCCAAATCAAATAGTGGTTCCCAATGCCGATGATGTTAAGGGAGTAAGGGTGCTGTATTTCAAACCCTTCGATTTTCCCTTGATCGTCGAGTTGTCAGCCGGCAACTCCTTTCAAACGAAAATATCAAACCGTACTCCCATTATGGTGCCAACCACCGCCCGGACCGGAGGCAAAGTTCCTTTGAAGTTTGCGGTTCACAACCGGGGGAACTCCAATGCCAACGGGGTCAAGGTCGGATTCTATCTGTCGCAAAATTCGACAATTTCCCCAAGCGATCGTCTTATTCATAGTTTTACCCTGAATTCGTTAGCCTTGGGTAGAGTAAGCCAGGGAGAGGTGGCCCTGGTCATCCCGAAAAACGTATCACCGGGTATCTATCATCTTGGTTATTACGTCGATCCTGAAGACCTTGTAAAGGAGGGTAGAAATTATGACAATGCTTCAGGCTTTTGCCGGTCTCAAATCCGGATAACGGATGCGACTCCTCCCGAAATCACTATTCAAAAGCCGGCGGCAGGTTCCATTTTTGGCCCAGGAAAGGCAAGTCTCAAATGGCGGGCAACGGATAATGACAAAGTTACCCAGGTCAGCCTTGCCTACAGCACGGATGGTGGGGGCACGTGGAAAGTGATCTCCAACAATACTGCTAACGATGGGAGCTACAATTGGGCGATTCCGACAAACCTGAATTCCGACAATGTGCGGGTTCGGGTTTCCGGGAAGGACCCTTCCGGAAATACCGCATCGAAGCAATCAGGCCGATTCACTGTGGACCAGAAGAGTCCTGAACTGACTTTGTACTTCGCATCGGATATGTACCTTCGCCAGCACTTCGATTTGATTCTTTTCTCCAATGAAGAATTGATGGCTGCCCTTGGGGCCGTATTGGCCTCAGGAGACGACCAATCCGCAGTTGAAATGGTGGAGGTTGACAAGGACCCCCTTCAGTATCGGGCTCCTTTGGAGTTAAGCCCCGGCATAGCCTACAGGCTTCAAATTACGGGCAGGGATGGAGTGGGCAACGAAACAAGAACTTCCCGGAATTTGGTCGCCGGCGCGGTAGGTGCAGGGGCGGGTTCCAAACTTTACCTTGGTCCTGTAGCGTTGGGTTCCGGGAAGAATTCCGGAAAAAGCTCAAACGAACACCTCTTGTTTATTGATGGGGTCGGCAGCAAGGGGCGAACCATTGTGAACTCCGGGGTTTCGGTCTGGTGGACTGAAAACGACCCCGTGGTCCAGGTATGGCCTGCGGAGAGGTTGGGCCAGGATTACGAGTTGACCTGGCAGGTTGATGTGGACTCTGGCCGGTTGAACTCTTACGAACCCGTGGTATTGAAGTCTGCTGACGGTGGCCAATTTACCATAGTCACCGGGTCCTGGGATTTCGAAAAAAAGATTCTACGGCACCAGATTGATTCGGGTGGGGAATATCGCATGGGATATGTGGACAAAGGATTGGCCCCCAATATCGTCGCCAGGACAATTTTGTTACCCAACCACCCAAACCCTTTCAATCCGGAAACGACCATCAAGTTCTCTCTCCAGCAATCCGGATCCGTGAAACTTGAGATTTACGACATCAAGGGCCTGCTGATCAGGACTTTGGTCAATGATCAGCTGGGATCCGGGCCTCATCAGGTTGTTTGGAGGGGCCGGAATCGATTCGGAGAAGGTGTGGCCAGTGGGACGTACTTTTACCGGCTAACGACTGGTGGAGCCGTGCAAACCCGGAAAATGTTGCTTCTGAAGTAGGCAATGGTAACAGATTCGAAAATGGAGGAAATCCAATGGAAAAGGTCAGAATAAAATTGAGTTTCAGGGTGCTGATAGGAATCGTGGGGCTGATGGGAATGTTGGCGGCACTGGCGGGATGTTCATCCTCAACAGAAGTTGAGGAGACGGCCAAGACAGGATGGGAACATTTTTCCGAAGGTGACTATGACGCGGGGTTGGGCATATTCATGGCCGAAGCCCGAAGAGATACAACCGCTGTTGCCCCCCTAGTGGGGATGGGGTGGTGTTATCTCTCCTTGAATGATTTGGAAGTGGCCCAGGAGGTGTTTGAGAAGGCGTTGGATGTTGACGAAGAAGAACTGGATGCCGCGGCCGGTCTGGCTTTGACGCTCTCCGCAATGCGAAGCTACAGGAGCTGCGTCAAACAGGTGGATACCGTGGTTTCGTTGGATCCGGAATATGTGTTCGAACATCGTACGGATATCGATGAGGACTGGCTTAATTTGGTAGCGGCAAAATGTTGGTACATGGAAAACCGATATGATAAGTGCAATGAATACCTGGTTGAGGTAAATGGTTATAAGGAAGTTGATTTAGATTCACCAAGAATGAAGGAATTGCTTATCGCGGAAATTCTTAGATTGGAATCAATAAACATGTGACCAATGGTGGCCGGGCCCCAGACGGGCCCGGCCACAGTAAGTTTGGCTATTTGGACCCGGACCTGGTGGTTCCCAAAATTGATCCCGAGTTACCTACGATAAAACCGGAATTTTGGCCTAATAACGTTACGGAATGGAGATCCAAATCTATTCCAAAATCCTGTTCCGACCAATTTGCCCCGCCATCATTTGTGGTCAAAACGGTGCCTTTTTCACCAACGATCATCCCATCCAGTGAATTGGCAAAGGAAACGCAGAAAAAGTCAGCGTATGTAGAGGTATTGGGGATAGTCCAGGTTTGGCCTGCATCTTCGGTTTTAAAGATCGTGACGATTTGGTCCCCGAAAGATTCATCTTTTAATCCAACAACGGTCCCTGAATTATTATCCGAAAATGAAACGGACAAAAAACCGGGAGTCAGGCTCAATGGGGACCTGTCAACCCATGTGTTTCCACCGTCAGTTGTAAAGAGGACAAGGTTTCCTCCAACAGTACACCCATGATTTGAGTCAGAGAAAAACACGTCCGTTAAGTACCCGTGTGTTCCAGAATCCCTGAACTCCCAAGAATTTCCCTGGTCAGTGGTTCGTAAAATTGTCCCGCTATTTCCTACAATGATTCCGGTGGAGAGGCCAGTAAAGAAAACTGAGTTGAGTTCTCTGGTTGTTGGGCTTGTTTGGGCCTCCCAAGAAAGTCCGCCGTCAACTGTATGGATAATTGTGCCGTTACCTCCAACGGCAGTTCCATTCAGTTGGTCAATGAAGAATACATCATAAAGGTCCTCCGTGGTTCCGCTGACCCGAACTGTCCACTCAAGACCTCCGTTTGATGTCCCTAAAATAACTCCGTCCTGCCCGACTGAAGCTCCAAGACTGGAAGAAACAAAAGAGACGCTATTTAGATCGGATTCAGTGACATAATTTTTTGAGTACCAATAATTGCCCCCATTGTCAGTGAACAAAATGGTTCCGTTATCACCAACGACAACACCCTTATTTGGTCCGGAAAACCAAACTGCCCGTAGATTGTGTAAGGTGTTGCTGGTCTGGAGGATCCAAGGTTCACCATCGTAGCCGAATTTACTTGTTTTGACAATTGCCCCACCTTCGCCCACGGAAAATCCAATGCCGTCCTCGAGGAAAAGAACATCAAATAGATCACCCGAGGCCCCTGTGTCTGTAGGTTTATATATTCCACCATAATACCAGAGAAAGATTCCAGAGGACCCTACAATTTGCCCCATTACATCATCATAACCATCCCCATCTAAAGCTGATGCAGAGAAAAAATCAGTACCCCCTTGGGCTAGTATGAGAGACCAGGATTCACCGAAATCAAAGGTTAATAGGGCACGACCGCCCTTCCCAACGGCGAAGGCTCTGTCGGTGCCATAAAAATAAACATCATGAATGTCAGTAGTTATTCCGCTATCAATATTTTTCCAAGTGGCGCCACCATTTGAGGTTTTAAGTATTGTGCCGTTTCCCCCCACTGATATTCCAATTAAATCTGTTGTAAATGAAACGCCGAATAAATCATTTGAAGTACCACTATTTTGATTATCCCAAGTGTTGCCTCCGTCGAAAGTTCTTAAAATCGTTCCTCCTGTTCCAACAGCAGTTCCAATTATTCCATTCAAAAAACATACACCAGTTAGAGTTTCCATTGTGTTGCTATAAATAATTAGCCAAGTATCTCCGTTGTCAGTGGTTTTAAGAATTGTACCGTTTCCACCTACTGCAATTCCCACCATTTCCGATAGAAAAACAACGTCGTATAAATCGTTTCCCGTTGGTCTGGGGTTTTGCCAGAGCCATTCGACCACCTCCGGTATGTCGGCTTGTTTTTTCTCCAAGGGGTCAAGGATTTTAAATTCGCATCCGGGGAGAATGGCGGCCCAGATAATCAAAGCGCATGTATAAAAGGAAACACATCTTGCTAGTGATCTATTCATGCGGATCCTCGCAATATGGGGTCAGTTTAGGATTAATAACAATTGTGGGGCAGTAGTGAGTCCTACACTCTCTTGACACACCCCAATCCTATTCACAATCATACACCTCAACCTTGACATTATCGATTGCCCATGCTTCCTCAGGGGCAAACGCCGTAGAAAACATAATGCTCTCAAGAAACGATGTAGTTTCCAAAAATGGTGTATTTTGGGCACCCGGGACCGGTACGCCATCAATTGCGAGACTAGCTGTTTGGTTATCAAAATCAATTGTATACTTAAATTGTTGATAAACATTCGGAATATACGTTATCGGAACAATGTCACTATCCCACTTCAACACTCCGCTGCTAGAATATCTAATGTGACATATTTCTCGCACATACCCATTAGATGCGCCCAAAGCGTGAACAATAAGATATGTTGGATTGATTTCAGCTAAGGAAAACCAACTTACAATAACGCGGGAGCAGCCTGATCCTCCCGAAGGGCGGAATACTAATACCGGCCCCTGGTTTTGGCCTTCAGGTCGGACTATTTCTACGGGCCAGTCTCGCATGTTTCCCACCGATCGCCGGACGTTTATCATCCAGGCTAGATCCTGAGAATACCATAGGCTATCACCCAGAGGGGGGCCGGCCGGCGACATAGAAGGGGGAGCATCTACTGCGTCACTATTGAAATTGGCATTAAGAGCGAGTGTACCAGTAATTTTAGCATTTACAATTTTATCGCCGCCATTTGAAGTCACTTTTATTATTCCATAATTCAGGCCGCCGGAAAGGTGGTCCCGATCAGCACCTATCGTCACAGTAGAGGGACCAGTCCCGTCAACGGGAGGTTGGACCGAAAGCCAAGAGGTAAGAGAACTGGCCTGCCATTGGAGCAATCCCTCGCCAGAGGGAGTAATATTGAATTGTTCGGTAGTCAGCGACTCCCCAAAGTCAAGACTTGTTGGGCTGACTTCAAGAATCGCATCGGAAACGACCATCCGGACAGCAACAGTGTCATTTCCCCCATTGGAATCCACGAAAAGCTCTCCTGTGTACACCCCAGCAAGAAGCCCTGCGCGATCAATGGATACTCTTATAGTGGCATTCCCTTCTCCAGCTGACGGACTAGCCGATGAGATCCAGCTCTCGTAATGGGAAATTTCCCAAGATAATCCAGCACCACCAGTGTTTGAAATCTGGAAAGAATCCACCGTCGATGAGAAGCCAAAATCGAGATGTATTGATGGCAATGATAGTTTAGGAGCTAGTGGTTTAAGTGGATCATTAATTCCGCATGAAGTTGTGATAAATACAAAAAGGCTAACTGTGAGGAAAATCAGTCCATTCTTACAAGTGGGTATTTGTTGTATATTACCCACACTCCCCCCTCCGAACGATGTAAAAAAGTACAGTTTTGGACCACGCCATATAGCAAAATATCAGCCTCAATCTACAATCACTATATCAAGCTATTGAAGTCAAATCAATAAAATGTATCTACCGGCAATTCGGACGACTTAGCCTTGAATCGAGGATCTTGAAGACGATTTCAACCTTGAATTTTCGGCGGTAGCGTTTGCGGGCAGCCCCATTTCAACACCTCCAGCTACAAGATGCAGCACATTCGAGATGTCGGAAAAAGTAGGCAAGTCCAACACCTAGAAGTTAAATTTATCCATAAACTCAAACATCCAGGCCCCTTCACGAGTCCGCGCCGCCTCAAACCTTAACTGCAACGTATCAATATTCAAATGAAACCCAGCCCCATAAGAGAACATGCTCCGCCCAGCCTCA
>Ga0164313_10001217_pt1 | contig 22626 bp, 19 predicted proteins | sample GuaBasSedimGuay4_FD_113735 | JGI IMG/M metagenome (GOLD analysis project Ga0164313, IMG submission 113735) | Subseafloor sediment microbial communities from Guaymas Basin, Gulf of California, Mexico - Guay4, Core 4569-4, 0-3 cm | ecosystem: Environmental > Aquatic > Marine > Hydrothermal vents... | reverse complement strand
TTCCAGTCCCAGCGGAAGGCGCCGCCATCACCGTTGCCCACGACGAACTTGCCGTCGGGTGTGATGTCCGTGCAGACGTAGCCATCGGGGACAAACACAAGCTGCTGCGCTGCAGCCAGCGAGCAGAGCAAGGTGGATGCGAGAGCGAAGGAAACGAGGACTCGAGCTTTCATTCGACGATCTTCCGAGTGGGGTGGTTGCTACCGTGGACCCGCGTCTGATCGGTTGGCCTGAACCGCAACTGGCCTGAACCGCAGCTGTGGAGTAGCCTACTCCAGCGGAAGGAATCCTTGGGCGCTTTCCCCGGGGAAGTTTTCCGTGCGTTTGATGTGCCCGTTTCTGGGCGCATTGATCATGGCCGGGCTCCTGTTCCGGCCCCCCCTTATGGCCCGCGACACGGGTAACTGCATGACGACCACACCATCGAGCCGGCCTTCAAGTACCCAGATCGAGCTGTTTCCCGACGAGTGCAAGGCCGTGCTCCAGGCCCTGAGAGGGGCGCTGACCGAGGCCCTCGGAGCTGTGGGGGTCGACCCGTCTCGGCCGCAGGAAGTGGCCCGGAAGCTGGGTTTGCACCGCAACCTGACCTGGAAGGTGTCCAAGATCGTCACCAGTACCGACGCCTTCGCGGCGGTGCCCCATGTGCCCGGCCTCAGCGGGGTCGAGATCCTGGTCAAGGCGCTCAAGGCGGCCGGCGTGCCCGCACCAGCCCTGGGGCGCATCCGCTCAGCGCGCGAGGACTTCGAGCGGCTGATGCACCGCCACGCCGGCGATCGGGCCACGCTCGAGCTGGTCGCCGCCGGCTTCGTGCCCGACGCCAGGCGCACCGAGGCCCTGCTCCAGGCCCGACGCGACGCCTTCCGCGGCAACAGCGCGATCTGGAGCGTTCAGGCCCGCATGCTGATGACGGTCAACATCCTGCTGCCCAGCGTCGAGGACCCCAGCCGAGTGGATCTGGCCCTGATCAACGGCTTCATCGATCTACGCCGGCTCAAGCCGGACGTGGCCTGGCCCTTGTTCCGGCGCCAGATCTGGGACGCCGAGGGAACCACCAGCGCGGTGACGGGGCAGCCGATCGACCCCTCCTGCAGCGCGGACGAGGTGCCCTTGCTGCGCGCTTTCTGTTCTCCCGAGCTGCCCGAGCTGATCATTGAGCGCAGCGAGACGGAGATCCTCTACGAGCTGCCCGCCGGGCCGGTGGGGCGCACGGGCGAGCTGACCTGCGTCTACGGCTCGCTCATCAGGTCGGTCGGCTCCCAGTACGCGGACGCCGACGAGACGATCTGCGAGATCGGCAGCAACCTCAAGATGCCGGTGGAACTCATGCAGAAAGACCTGTTGATTCACGAGTCGCTGGGCTGGGCCATGAATCCGCGGGCCGACCTCTACAGCCAGCTCGAGGGCCGGCCGGTCCGCGGCCGCAGCCGTCGCGGCTCGACGCGCCTGACCCTCGAGGCCGGCGTGCACGAGCTGGGCCGCGGCCTGGACACCATGGCCACGCCGCACGTCCCGCGCTACCGCGAGCTCTTGGCGTACACGTTCGAGCAGATCGGGTGGGACGCGTCCGCGTTCCGCGGCTTCAGGCTCTCGCTGCCTCACCCACCCATTCCGGCCGTGGCCATGCTGTCCATGGACCTGGCCCCACGTCCTGAGGGCAGCTGACCGCGCCCTATGGCTTCAGCTTGAGTGCATCCAAGCCCGCAGCCAGGGCGTCCAGTCGTCCCGCTCCCAGGCCACCCTCGAACGGCGCGTTGAGGCTGTCGACGGGGTCGGCGCTCTGCCGGAGCAGCTCGCCCGACTTGATCGGCCCGGGCCCGCCGATGCCTAGCGTGAGCGCCGCGACGCCGCTGGCGATGGCCGTGGCCATGGACGTCCCGCTGTACCAGGCGAACTGGTCGCCGGGGAACGTGCTGTAGACCGCGACGCCGGGCGCGCAGATGTCCACGTCCGGGCCCCAGGCGCTGAAGTCGGCCTTGATGTCGGACGCATCGACGGCGGCCACCGTGAGGATCTCCCGACCGTCCAAGACGGCACCCGCGATGGCGGGCAGGATGACCGCATGCTCGCTGGCATCGTAGTTCCCGGGGAAGAGCACGTCTCCGCCGGTGTTGCCCGCCGACGTGAACACCACCACGTCGGCGGCCTCGGCGTACTGCAGGGCAGATATCAGGCTCTGGGCGGGGTGGGAGACGCTCAGGCTCAGGTTGATGATGTCGGCGCCCTCGTCCACCGCATAGAAGATGGCCTGGGCGATGTCGAACGCAAACCCGCCGCCATCGGTGTCCATGGCCCGGATGGGCAGGATCAGAGCCTTCGGATCCACGGCGATGATCGTGCCGGCGATGTGGGTGCCGTGACCGTAGGCCTCGTCCAGCAGTCCGTCGCCGTCGTCATCGATGCCGTCTGTGCGCTCAAAGCCCCCAGGGGCCTCATCGACGAAGTCGTGGCCCAGCGAGAAGAGCTGGCCGGCGAGCCACTTGTGGCCGGGGTCGATGCCGGTGTCGATCACCGCGACGACCGGTGTGTAGCTGCGCTTCAGCCAGTGGGCCGACGTGGCCGAGATCTGCTTCAGGGCTGATTGGCTGGCGTACTTCTCGTCCGTGGGGTCGCCGTCCACGAAGCCCACCGTGCACTGCTGGGGCTGGACCTCGCCCGCCGTGGAGCCGCCGTCAGCCCGGCAACCCGCCACATCGGGGATGTCGGCGCGCAGGTCCTCTTCGGCGTAGAGCGTGCCGTTGTACGTGCCCAGCGTCACCAGGACCTGGCTGAACTGAACCTCAGAGATGCCCGGCGCGGTCTTCAGCAGCCAGGTCGACACCTTTTCGTTGCCCTCGAGCAGATCGAGCTCGAGCTCATCGGCGATGGTCTCGACCTCCTGCTCCAGGCCGTCGAATCCCAGCGACACGCGACGCGGCTGGCTGGGCCCACTCGGCGTCTGGGCGTCCACGGGGTGCGCGAGCAGGACCACGCCCAGGCTCAGGGCCAGTAGCCCGGTCAGACGGGGGATCTGGGATGAACGTACGATCATGGATCTACTCCGGGAAGGTGACCCTGCGGGTCGGGCTGAGAGCGACATCGGGGTCGCCCAGCATGGTGTAGGCGGCCCACGCGACGGGATCGTCGGTGGCAGACAGCGCCTGTGTTCGGGCCGCCGTGAGGGCTTGGCGGGCCGAGTCTCCAGTAGCGAGTTGATTGTAGAAAGACTGCATGAACTGAGCCGCGTCGATGTCTCCGACGGGCCAGAGTGTGCCGACCACGGCACGGGCTCCTGCGCCCAGAAAGGCTCTCGGGAGGCCGATCAGCTCGTCACCGCCGGTGGACATGGAACGTCCGGTCTCGCAGCCGCTGAGCACCACCAGGTCCAGGTCCAAGCTCAAGGCGGCCACGTCGTGGGCCAGCAAGAAACGGCCCCCAAGGCAGATGGCCGAGAACTTCGGACGGCTGGCCTCGAAGTGCCCATGGGCTGCGATGTGCAAGAGAGAACCTTGAGTTGAACCGCTTGTCAACCCCTCCAGTAATTCGTCGGCGCCCAGGCGCTGCACCTGCCCGGCGAAGGTGGTCTCGAGATGCGTTAGCTCCTGTTCGACGGCGGGCAACAGGCCCAGGGTGGCTCCCGCGGTCCACATGCGGCCTGAGCTCGCGCTGGTTTCGAGCGTGGCGTCCGGGCGCCGGCGCGTGCGCGCCAGGTGCCATACGCTCACGGCCTGGCTCAGCTCGTAACGCGCGGCCAGGGGCTGGCCCTCGAGCTCGAAAGCGTGCAGCGGCAGGTCGTGCAGGGCGCCGCTGGGCACCAGCACCAGGGCGGGGCGCTGTTCGCCGTCCGGCAGGCGTTCGAGCACCGGCGCCAGTACGCGTTCGCCCAACTCGGCCAGCAAGGAGTGCAGCTGCCGCTGGGCCGCGGGACTCCGCCGGGGGCGGCGCACCTGGAACCAGAAGCGGTCGCGCAGCCGCTCAAGCTCCTCGGCGCTGACGTCCAGGGGCTGCGTGCTCACGCGCGGGGGGCCGCCGGCGACGGGCTCCATCCAGATGGCGTGCACGCCCCGGGGTCCGGTGATGAAGCTGAGCACGCGCTCGCCCGGGCGGCAGGCGTGCGCCAGCTCGTGCGCGTCGAAGCGGCCCGGCGCGTGGGTCGGGCTGCCCCGCCGCGACAGCACCTGCTGAGCCAGGTCGTTGCGTGCGTCGGCCACGGCGCGGGTCAAGCTCCCGTCGGTGTTGGCGCTGAGCCTGAGCTCGTTGCCGCCCGAGAGCCGTCCCAGCTCGGCGTCGAGCTGACGCGTGAGCAGCCAGTCGAGCCGCTCGCGCGCCGCGCGCCAGGCGGGGTCGTGGGCCAGCGGCGTGGTGTCCAGCATGGAGCGTGAGCGGCCGTGCTCGTAGACCAGCAGCGCCTCGTCGGCGCGGCCCGCCTCCAGCAGCAGGCAGGTCATGTCGACGAAGGCCGGGTGCTGCCCGCGGAAGAAGGCGATGCGCACGTCGCCGCGCGGCACGTGCCCCCAGGCGGCGTCGATGGCGCTGACCGCCCCTTCCAGCGCCGCGATGGCGCCGTCGCGGTCGCCCAACGCCGCCAGGGCGTCGCCCCGCAAGCGCAGCAGGATGGCGCCCAGCAGATCGTCGATGGGGCCCGCCGCGGGGTCCCGCGAGGCCAGCGCGTCCACCTCGTCCAGGGCCGCCTGCGCCTGTCCGTCGAGCAGCAGCGCGCGCGCCAGGGTCAGGCAAGCCAGGTTGGCGAGCCAGGCCAGGCCCTTGTCCTGAAGCGTGGAGCGGAAGGAGCGCACCCGACGCAGCACGGCGCTCGCGTTGCCGGCGGACATCTCGACGTGCGCGCGTTGCAGGCCCACGAAGGCCGCGTAGCTGGCGTTGCCTTGCTGCTGAAAGCGCTCCTCGGCCCGGGTCAGATCGGCCAGCGCGTCCGTGGACTCTCCCAGGCGCGCGCGGGCCAGGCCGGAGAGCACCTCGGCGCGGGCCAGCTCGTAGCCCATGTCGAGCTGCTCAAAGGCGGCGGCGGCGGCGGCGGCTTGGCGCCGGGCGTCGCGGCAGGCGCCCAGGCGCAGGTTGATCTCGGCCAGGTCCAGATCGCACAGCGGCGTGCCCGAGGGCTTGCCGTTGGCCTCGTAGGTGACGCGCGCGCGTTCCAGGCCGTCGATGGCGGACTCGAAGTGCCCTCGGCGGCTCTGCAGGTAGGCCACGTTGTAGTCGCAGTCCGCCACCAGCAGCCCCATGTCGAGCTGGTCCATGCCCTCGCGGGCGCGGGCCCAGGCCTGCTCGGCGTCATCGGTGCGGTTGGCGTTCATGGCCACGATCGCCAGATTGAAGTCGGCGAAGGCCAGGCCGGTCTGGTCACCCAGCTCCGCGAAGGCCTGCTGGGCGCGCTGATAGGCGGCCTCGGCTTGAATGTAGTCGTCCAGGCGCGTGTGGACGTTGCCGACGTTGAGCCAGAGCTGGGCCAGCAGGCGCGGCTCGTCGTGTCCTTCCAGCAGGGCCTCGGCGCGTGCGGCGCAGGCTAGAGCCTGTTGGCTGCGGCCGGCGAGCTGGCTCACGTCCACCAGGCTGCGCAGGACGCGCGCGCACTCCACCGGCTGTCCCTGCGCTTCGTACAGGTCGGCGGCGCGCTCGAAGTCGGCGATGGCCGTGTCGTTCTTGCCGTTGAAGTGGGCCGCGACAGCGCGACCGCGCAGGGCCAGAGGCTGCAGCGTGGTCAGGCCCTCGGCCGCGCGCACCAACGCCTCGGCCACCACCAGGGCCGCGGGAGGCTCGTTGCGCACCAGCTCATCGACCCGGGCCTTGAGCGCCTGGGTCACCGCCGCGCGCAGCGTCTCAGGCTCGCCCGCAAAGGCAGCCCAGAGGGTCGCTTGAGCGTCGTGGGCGGCCAGCCGATCGCGCCATGCGTCCACGTCGCTGGCCTGGTCCCGCGACGGATCGTCGCTGCCAGGCATCTTGAGTCAGGCCTCGGTCAGGTCGATGTCCGGAAAGACGAGCCGGACACCGGAGGTCTCGATCATGAGCGCGTAGCGTCCAGGGCCGGCGTCATCGAAGCAGAAGCCGCCGTCTTCGCTGATTGTCGCTTCGAGCGTTCCGTCCGCGCCGCACAGTACGCACTCGGCGCCGGACAGCTCGCTGGCCTCCTGATCCTCGTCGTCGGTGAGCTGGCCCAGGATCGCGCGTCGATCGACCAGGCCCAGGTCGAGCGTGTACGGCCCGGCCCGGTAGCACTGCACCTCGTTGCCCTGCTCGCCACGCAGCCCGGCCGCCAGGCCCGGGGCGGCGCTCGGGTTGAGCAGCTCGGCCACGAACTCCTGCAGCCGATCTGCGGCCTGGCCCAGGCTGCGGCCCAGGCTCTGCTGCGCCTTGTCCAGCAGGGACGGCTCCCTGGCGGCCGAGGAAGCCGCGGCCGACGCGTCGGCAGCGGCGATGGCAGACAGCACCGACAGGCGCAACGTCGCGGGGACCGGCTCGGGTGCCGGCTGGCCCAGGCTGCCGGCCAACTCGTCCAGCAGGCTCAGGCGTCGGGCGCAGTGCGGGCATTGATCGGGCCTGTGGCTGGCCACTTCGCCCTCGTCGGGACGCCCCGCCTCGATCCAGGCGAGCAACGTGTCGAATGGGAAGCAGCTCATAGCGGGACCCTGAAATGAGGAGGGAGTGCGGACCCGGTGCCCGCGCTGTCTGAGTGACATGAGGCGCCACCCACCCGCGTGAATACGCCAAATCTGACACGAAATCCGGAAACAATCACCCGGGGCCCTCCAGCCGCAGGCGCTCCAGGATGGTGGCCAGCTTGGCCAGGCAGCGCAGGCGCGTGGGGCCGACGGAGCCCACTCTCATGCCCAGGGCTGCCGAGATGTCGTTGTAGCTGGGCGACTCCGGCGAGAAGAAGAGCTTCACCAGCAGCTCGCGGCAGCGCACGTCCAGCATCTCGAGGCCATCGTGGACCTGTCCGCGCAGCTCGAGGCTGGCCAGGGTGTCGAGCGGCTCGGGCTCGTTCTGCTCAGGCTGATCCTGCTCCGCGATGCTGTCGGGGTCGATGGTGGTCGGGCGCCGCGTCCACACGCGGATGGCCTCGCGGCGCGCGGTGACGGCCACCCACGCGGCCAGGGCGGCCGGCTCGCGGATGCGGGCCACGGAGCGGTGCAGCGCCATCCAGGTGGACTGGAACACGTCTTCGGCGTCCGCTCCCCGCAGCCCCGTGCGGTGCGCCGCTGCCAGCACCATGGGGCCGAACTCGTCGAGCATGCGTTCCCAGGCACCCGAGGCCTGAGTCCGGATGTCCTCCAGGAGCGTCTGGCAGAGCTGCGTGAGCTCGGTCTGCGTGGCAGCCATATAGGGTAGATACCCCAGGGGTTCGGGGGGCGGCGAGTATAGCCACGGCCGCCCTGCGAGACGCGAGGGGCGCGTCTCAGGCCTCGGCGGGGCGGCTCAGGACGGGATGGATGGCGGCGTCCTGTCACTCCTCCGCGCTGCGTACGCGCGCTGCCCGCTGCTGCACCGCACGCCGGCGCGAGGCGCGCCGGCCTGGACTCTTGTCCGGACCCGCTGTCCGGCCTCGGTGGTTCTTGAGTGCGGGACGCGACGGGCTCGCTGGCCCTGTCGTGGGCTCAGGCGTTGCCGGGCGCCGCTCCCAGCCGGGCCTTCTCGGCGGCGATGGTGTCGTCGTCGATCTTGGCGAACAGGATGCCGGGTTCGCCCAGGGCGTGACCGGCAAGGAGCGTCTCGACGCGCCAGCTCGCGGCGTGGGCTGCGGCGCCGGGGCGCGCGCCGGTGTCGATGGCGGGCAAGGCCAGCATCTCGCGTAGGCGGCCGGCGGCCACGGGCACGAAGGGCGTCAGCACCATGCTGAGCGTGGCCAGCACCTGCAGGTTGGCGTGCAGTGCCGCGCGGCAGCCGACCTCGTCGGTCTTCTTGAGCTTCCAGGGCGCGCGCTCGTCAAACAGCTTGTTGCCGAAGCGCGCCAGGTCGACGGCGGCGGCGGCCGCGCGCCGGAACTGCTGGCCGCCGAGCAACTCGGCCACCTGGCTGACGGCGTGTTCGCAGGCCTTGGACACGGCGGCGAGGTCCGCGGCCAGCTCGTGGCCGGCGTCCACCTCGGGTACCACGCCAGCGTGCTGCTTGGCGTTGAACTTGAGCACGCGGCTGGCGTAGTTGCCGATGGTGTCAGCCAGCTCTGAGTTGACCCGCGCCTGCAGCTCATCCAGAAGGAAGTTGCTGTCGGCGGTCTCGGGCATGGACACGATCACGTACCAGCGCAGGGCGTCGATGCCGAACACCTCGAACATGTGCTCGGCGCCCAGCATCCAGTTGTCGCTGGTGGAGAACTTGCGCCCCTCCAGGTTGTAGAACTCGTTGGCGGGCACGTTCTCGGGCAGCACCCAGCGCTCGCCATGACGCGGACCCATGGGCGTCTCGTCCGGGCGGGCTTCGGCCTGCCCCGCCTGCATGGCCGGGAACACGATGCAGTGGAAGGGGATGTTGTCCTTGCCGAGGAAGTGCACCAGGCGCGGGCCGCTGCCCGTCGGCGTGTCTTTGGCGGTGATCCACCAGCGGCGCCAGGCGTCGCCGTCGGCCAGGTGCTCGCGCGCCCACTCGATGGTGGCGGAGACGTAGCCGATGGGTGCGTCGAACCAGACGTAGAGCACCTTGCCCTCGTGGTCGGGCACGGGCTGGCCGTCGAGGTCGACGGCGGGCACGGGCACGCCCCAGCGCAGGTCGCGCGTGATGGGCCGCGGCCGCAGCCCCTCGCCCTCGATCAGCTTGTCGAAGGCCATGGTGCGCACGTTGGTCTTGAGCACTCTGCGGAACGCGGGCAGCCAGTCGGCAAAGGCCTCGCCGTAGGCAGCCACCAGCGTGTCGCGCTCGGGAGACGAGATGGGCGACAGGTCCAGCTCGAACTGCACCGTGTCGCGCACCTCGGGCGTGTGGCCGCAGGTGGCGCAGCGCGGGTCCACCAGCTTGATGGCCTCCAGCCAGGAGCCGCAGCCCTTGCACTCGTCGCCGCGGGCCGCCGCGCCGCACAGGTAGCAGGTGCCCTCCACGTAGCGGTCGGGCAGGAAGCGCTCGCAGTCGGTGCAGTAGTGCTGCTGCTCGTCGCGCGGCGCCACGTTGCCCGCGCGCAGCAGGCGCAGGAACACTTCCTGCGACAGGGCGTAGTGCGGGTCCTCGTTGCTGGTGCGCGAGAAGTGGTCGAAGGCGATGTCGAACAGGCTGAAGAACGCGCTGATCTCGTTGTGCCAGCGCGCCACGTACTCGCGGTAGGGCACGCCCTCGGCCTCGGCCTTGACCGTGATCGAGACGCCGTGTTCGTCCGTGCCGCAGATGAAGGCCACGTCCGCGCCCAGCATGCGCTGGAAGCGCGCATACACGTCCGCCGGCAGGTAGGCCCCGGCGATGTGCCCGAAGTGGATCGGCCCGTTGGCGTAGGGCAGGGCCGACGTGATCATCAGCGGGCGCAGGTCGGGGGAGTGCGGTGAGGTCGGCATGGGAGCGGCGATCCTACCGGCGGGGCCGCCGCGAGCACAGGAACGAGGCGCAGACGTCTCTTGGTACGCGACGCCCCCTCAGCGCTTGTCCGGCTCCTCCAGCCACGCCAGCGTGGCGCCGATGACGCCGAACGGCATCAGCAGCGGGAGCATGCTCACCGGGATGCCGAGGCCCAGCAGCAGCGGGAAGTGACGCCGCGCCCAGGCGCCGCGCTTGCTCCCGGGGTAGAGCTTGCGCGCCATGATCAGGTCGATCTGCGCCAGGCCGCCGTAGTAGAAGCCCGCGGCCAGCAGCAGCGGCGCGCCCACCACGGTGAAGCTCAGCAGCAGCAGCACGCTCATGACCGCCAGGTAGCGCACCAGCAGTGACAGGCTGGCGCGCAGCGAGCGCAGGATGTCGCCCAGGAACGCGGCCAGCGGGCGGCCGGGGTCTGTGCTGCCGAAGTGCGCCGCCTCGACCTTCTCGCTGAGCAGGTCGTAGAAGGGCGAGTTGACCACGCCGGAGAGGGCCAGGGTCATCACGGCGGCGGCCAGCAGCGAGAGGCCCCAGATGACGAGCTCGACCAGCCAGCCCAGGGCGCTGCGGGCCCAGTCGATCCAGACCGGCCAGGGTTCCTCGGCGTTGCCCAGCCAGTCGGGCAGCCAGTCGCCCAGGTTGTGGATCAGCAGCCAGGCGATGCCCACGGAGAGGAAGCTGTTGAGGATCACGGGGATCACGATCCAGACCGTCAGTTCGGGGTGCTTGCCCAGGTAGCCCAGGCCGCGGAAGGGGGCGGCGGCGCCCTTGCCGAGGTGCGCGACGAAGCCGCCCACGCCGCCCAGGGCCTCGCGCGGCAGGCCGCTGGCGGCGCAGCGCGGGCAGGGCCAGGCCTCGCCGATGGCCGCGCCGCAGGACCAGCAGCGCACGGCGCCGTGGCCGGTGTCCTCGGCGACGCGCCGGCCGCTCGGCGGGGTCTCGTCGAGGGCGCTCATCGGGGTCTCCTGTGGTGGGGGGAGGGGGCGGCTGTGGTGATCGGGCGCTGCGGGCGGCGGTGGTCGTGCGCTGCGGGTTCCGGCAGTCGGGCAGTGAAGGCAGCGCCGGTCGGGCGCTGGGGCAGCGGCGCCTCGCCGCAGCGGCCTGACGGGTCGGCTGAGCGCGGCAGAGCGGTCTTGGCGGGATGGTACGGTATGGAACTTTTCCCCCCGCCCCAAGCGCCCCCACGGGTGCCCGCGCCTCTCCGAGACCGGATCTATGGTCAAGCCGTTCAAGGGTGTCGACTACTTCGACATGGACGACCTCCTCACCGAGGATGAGCTCATGGTGCGTGACATGACGCGTGACTACGTCACGGCCCAGGTCATGCCGCTCATCGAGGACGCCTACGAGAAGGCCGAGTTCCCGCGGCACCTCATCGGTCAGGTGGGCGAGCTGGGCATGCTCGGCGCCAACCTGCCGGAGAAATACGGCTGCGCGGGGCTGGGGCCCATCGCCTACGGGCTGATCTGTCAGGAGCTGGAGCGCGGTGACTCCGGGCTGCGCTCGTTCGTGAGCGTGCAGGGCAGCCTGGCCATGTGGCCCATCTTTGCCTACGGCAGCGAGGAGCAGCGCGCGCGTTGGCTGCCCGGCATGGCCAAGGGCGAGCTGGTGGGCTGTTTCGGCCTGACCGAGCCCGACCACGGCTCCGATCCCGCTGGCATGTCCACCAAGGCCGTGAAGGACGGCGACCACTGGGTGCTCAACGGCGCCAAGATGTGGATCACCAACGGCACCATCGCGGACGTGGCCGTGGTCTGGGCGCGCACCGACGACGGCATCATGGGCTTCCTGGTCGAGCGCGGCATGGACGGCTTCAGCGCGCCCGAGCAGAAGCGCAAGTACAGCCTGCGCGCGTCCGTCACCAGCGAGCTGGTGTTCGAGGACGTGCGCGTGCCGGAGGCCAACCGCCTGCCCAACATCAAGGGGCTCAAGGGGCCGCTGGGCTGCCTGACGCAGGCTCGCTACGGCATCGCCTGGGGCGGCATCGGCGCAGCGCAGGCCTGCTACGACGAGGCACTGGAGTACACCAAGGCCCGCGAGCAGTTCGGCAAGCCCCTGGCGGGCTTCCAGCTCATCCAGCAGAACCTGGCCGAGATGCTGACCGAGATCACCAAGGCTCAGCTCGTCTGCTGGCGCCTGGGCAAGCTGAAGCAGGCCGGCAAGGCCCGCCCGCAGCACGTGTCCTTCGCCAAGCGCAACAACATCCGTATGGCGCTCGACTGCGCCCGCATGGCGCGCGACATGCTCGGCGCCAACGGCATCACCGGCGAGTACCAGTCCATGCGCCACATGTGCAACCTCGAGAGCGTGATCACCTACGAGGGCACGCACAACATCCACACGCTGATCCTGGGTGCGGACGTCACGGGCATCCCGGCGTTCAGCTGACGGGTCGGGCTGGGCCGCTCAGGCGGGCGTGTCGAGCGGACGGACCTCCATCTGGCCGACTGCTTGGGCCGGGCTCGGTCTCCTACTTGACGTAATCAACAAACTCCTCGAGCGGCACTTCCTGCAGATGGTAGGTGTCATGGCTCCTCACGGCGCCGCCGCTCACCAACTCCTCCTTCTGCGCAACGCTCTTCACAACGTGCGGAACGACGTTCTGGACAAGGATGCCCTCCGCCGCCTTGGCGATGTCGAGTTCCAGGACCATCCCGTATTGGGCCATTCCTCTCTGATGCGAGATGAAGTTGCCCAGGCTGTAGGCCACGAAGTGCTCCCTGGCGCCCGCTTCATGCGCCTCGAGCATCTGCCCTTCTCTTGAGTAGAGCCGCTCCATTGGTTGGATGACATGCGGCCCCGCTCCGATGATCAGGTCCGCCCCCTGGAGACACAGGCCCTTGACCAGCTCTCTTTGGCGTCGGGATGGGTTGGCATGATATTCCTGCCCCCAGTGCAAGAACACGACGATGCATTCCGCGCCCTGGGCCTTCGCGGCCCTGATGGCGCGCGCGATCACCTCGACGCGATCCACGTCGTGCGGAATGTACTGCAAGATCCGATCGTCGGCTGGGATGCGATTGACGACAAACGTGTAGTTCAACAGCGCGATCCTCAGCGGGTGCGCAGCGCCGATTGACAACATCAGGTGATTGCGCTTGTCGCTGTCCGGGCGGTTGGTCCCGAGGTGCAGCAGGCCCCGCTGATCCAGCTGCTCTTGGGTTGCAAGAACGCCCTCTTCACCCTGGTCGAGCGCGTGGTTGTTGGCAGTCAAGAGAACGTCGAACCCGACTTGCTTCAGCGCATCCAGCATGAACGGGTCCGCGTTGAAGCGCGGGTACCCGGAACGAGGGGCACGCGGAGACACGGGTGTCTCCAGGTTCCCCATGACAACGTCAGCCCCAGAGAAGAGCTCCGTGACCTGCTTGAACATCCAGCCATAGCCGCCCGCGGGCTCAGCAGGGTCATCACGGTGCAGCTTGGCAGCCACCTGCAGGTCTGCGTGCGCCATGATGTCGCCCGCTGCCACCAGGCGCCATTGGCGCACCTGCGCTGGTTGCGGTGACAGCGAGTAGGGCTGGGCGAAGAAGTCCTGTGGCAGGTCGTTCTCTCCCCGGCGCCCCTTGTGGGAGTACCTCTGGAACTGGAGCGGCTTGTACTGCAGTGGATAGCGCTCGCTCCCATCGGGCTCACCGAGAGTGACAATGGAACGATCGACTTCGGGCTGACCGCAGGCGCCCGCTGCCGCGACCACGGCGATCAGCGCGATGAGCGATCTGAAGAGAGCCGTGGTCATGGAATCTCCCCGCCCTGTCAGCTCCTGGCCAGCACCCGCTGCACCTCATCGACGACCTGATCGACGCTCAGCTCGTCCGTCGCGATCACGGCGTCCAGCTTGCCGCTGGCGAGCAGCTCGGCGCGGTGCTCCAGCACGTGGCGTTGGTCTTCGATGGCGGAGCGCGTCCTGCTGACGACCTCGGGCATGGTCTCGCTGCGGCGCTGGCGTAGGCGGTCGGCGATGTTCTGCTCGTGCTCGCACACCAGGAAGATGTTGGTGACCCGTTCAGGGTCCTGCGATTTGAGCACCCAGCCGAAGTGGGTGTTCTCGTACACGGCGACGTCGAAGCTGCGTTGCCGCTCGATCTCGCTGCGCAGCACGGCGTAGCGACAGCCGTTGGGCAGCCAGTCGATGAAGCTGATGACGTTGTTCTCGGACACCTGGGCGTCGAACTCGGCCAGGTCGCCGAAGATGTAGCGCATGTCCTCGACGGCCGCGCGCTGCGTGCGCGTCGAGAAGTTGCGCATGACGCCGCAGCGTGGGCTCAGTCGCTCCTGCAGCTCCCGGCCCACCGACGAGCCGCCGCCGCCCGACACGGTGTTGATCACCACCAGCCGGGTGGGGATCTCGACCACCTTGGGGAAGTCGCGCTCATACCCCGCCTGGACGCTCGGGATCTCCCAGGGGGTGGTCGTGGTCATCGATCGGTCCGGCGGGCGCTGACCAGGCGGTCGGGTCGAGGGTTCCTGTTCGGGGTCCATGCCATCCCACCATAGGGCAACGAGTACCGGCTGCAGCACACGGCTTGCCGATCGCGCCGGGTCGTCAGGCTGCGACGCCGTGAGCGCCGTGAGCGCCGTGAGCGCTGTGAGCTGGCGCGATGCGAGCGGCGCTGGGGGCGCGCCGGGCAGGGTGGCCCGCGCCCCGCGTCTTGAGACTCATGGCGCCATGCCCGAAGATGGCCTCCGGGCGCCACGCGCAGCGCCCCCGCGCCGGCCACGAGGCGGCGCTCCAGCCGCGCGCCGCACCCCGATCCGGAGCTTGTGCCCGACATGACGACCGCTGAGACGAGTCCGGGCGAGGGCATCTGGGACGAGCAGGGACGCCTGGCACCCCTGGCCCACGACACCTCGGGTTACCGCGGCGACGTGGCCGTGATCATCGTGAACCGCGACCGCCCCGACCTCGTGGCGGAGCAGGTCGCGCAGCTGCGGGCCATGGGCGTCGGGCTGAAGCTGGAGACCTTCGTGGTCGAGATGGGCAGCGACCCCGCCAAGCTCAGCGAGCACTGCTCGATCCGCTACGACGACGACGACTTCAAGGGTAAGTGCTACGGGCACAACGTCGGCCTGCGTCACGTCCTGTCAAAGGGTCGCTTCCGCTACTACTGGTTCATGATGAACGATGTGCAGTACCCCACCGACATGGACCCGGTGGCGGAGCTGATCTCGATCATGGAGCGCAGTCCTCGGCTCGGGCTGTTGAGCCCGTCGGAGCCCGCCGGCTCGCCGCTGCCCTACGCCAAGACCCAGCCGGGCGAGCACCTGCGGCCTGTGTTTCATCCCGACTACCTCTCGATCTTCATGCGCGGCGAGGCCCTCGAGCAGGTGGGCTTCCTGAACCCCGAGTTCAAGTACACCTGGGGCGCCATTCACGAGCTGGCGTTCAAGCTCTACTCCGCAGATTGGACCGTGGCCTACACCGACCGCGTCACCATGAAGCACCTGGGCGGGACCACCTACGGCAAGGTCAAGAAGGTCATCTCGCGCCAGGAGTACATGCAGCGCGCGCGCGAGTTCGCCGGCCGCTATATGAAGGAGAACTACGGCAGCCACTGGGACCAGCTGTTCAACAGCGTGCTGCCGCCCGAGGTCGATGGTTCGCTGCTCCCCTGGGAGCGCGAGAGCTGGGAGAAGAAGTTGCCGGAGAATCGCGGGCGCGACCTGAAGGCGCGCTGGCGTCGTCGTCGGCGGCGGCGTGCGCGCGTGTTGCGAGGCCACGGCGAGGGGCGCTCGCTCGAGGAGCGCATCGCGGCGCTGCATCCCTGGGACTACGACGTCACGGTGGGGCCGCTGCGTGTGCGCGCAGGTCGGGGCTCGGAGCCTGTCCGCCGACCCAGCAAGGAGCGCGTGGCCTACCGCCAGAGGCTGCTGGTCGACGAAGTGCTGTCACGCTACGACGTCAGCGGCAAGGCGTTGCTCGACCTGGGCTGCAACCAGGGCTATTGGGCCGCGCGCTTCGCCCAGCGCGGGGTCGCGCGGGTGGCGGGCTTCGAGCTGCGTTTCGACGCCGTGCAACAGGCGCGGCTCTACTGGGAGCAGGGCGGGTTTCTGCCCGAGGGCGCGGCGAGCTTCGTGCGCGGCGACGTGAGCAAGGACGCCACCTGGGACCTGATCCACGACGCGGCGCCGTTCGAGCTCTGCTTCTGCTCCGGCGTGCTGCACGCCGTCCCCGATCCGGAGCAGCTGTTGCAGCGCATGGCCGCCGTGGCCCGCGAGGCTCTCGTGATCGACACGCGCGTGGCCGAGCCGGGGCACGAGCTCGTGCCGCAGGACGTGCTGGGCGTCGGCCCCCTGCCCGGCACGGGGCAGCTGCGTCTGCTGACCCAGGCGAGCCTGTGTGCTGGCCTGGCGGACGCCGGCTTCGACGTCCAACTGCTCTCCATCGAGGGCCCCACACCGAGGAGCCTGCGCGGCGAGAACGACTACGCCCTGGGCCGGCGCGTCGCCCTGCTCGCCACGCGCAGCGCTCCGTGAGCGGCGCTCCGCCCACGCCGCAGGACCCCGGCGATCGTCCCGGCCGCGGCATGCGCGGCTGGGTGCAGCGCAACGTGCCCTTCGGCCCCGCTCCCAAGCGCGTGTTCATCGCGTGCTTTCCGAAGTCGGGCTCGACCTACCTCTACTACGCGCTCAAGGAGATCACGGGCTTCCGCGGGCTGCACGCCGTGGAGACCTACGGTCACAACGAGCAGAACCTGAGTGAGCGGCTGATCGTCGCCGGCCGCAAGGACAGCATCTCGCAGCACCACAGCAAGGCCGGTCGGGACAACCTGCGCATCATGCGCGCGCACGGCATTCGGCCCGTCATCATGCTGCGCAACCTGTTCGACGTTGTGCCGTCGCTGCACGATCACATTGAGCGCCTGCCGATCCAGCCCTTCGGCTACGTGCACGCCGAGTACGCGCAGATGGACAAGCAGGCGCGGCTCACCTTCATCATCCGCAACTTCCTGCCGTGGTACCTGCAGTTCCTCATGTCGTGGCGCGAGGCGCGGCGCGACATCGCGACGCACTGGCTGACCTACGAGCGGCTCTTCGCCGATCAGCAGGCCGCGCTGGTGGAGGTGTTGCGCTTCTACGAGCTGCCCTTCGACGAGGAGCTGGTGGCGCGCGGGCTGGCGCGAGCCACCGAACGTCGCGGCGGCAAGGCGCGCTTCAACAAGGGCGTCGCCGGCCGCGGACTGCAGGAGCTGACGCCGGCGCAGATCGACATGGTGCGTGAGCTGGCCGCGACCTGGCGCGTCGACTGCCCGGAGCTGGGGCTGGTGGGGCTCACGTCGCTGCAGGGCTGAGGTTCGGCGGCGGGTGCGAGTGCTGAGCGCGAGAGGTGAGCGCGAGGCGTGAGCGCGAGGCGTGAGCGCGAGGCGTGAGCGCGAGGCGTGAGCGGGGCGCGCCGGGTGCTCACCGCATGCGCTGGTGCATGGCGCGAGGGCCGGGCGCTCAGCGCGGCCGCTCGATGCCCAGCGTCTTCATGCGCGACGTGAGCGTGGTGGGGCGCAGTCCCAGCAGTTCGGCGGCGCCCCCCGCGCCGGAGACACGCCCGCCGGCGCGTTGCAGCGCGCGTTGGATGTCGCGCACGAACGCAGCGCTGCGGTCGGCCTCCGTCGGGATCGGCTCGCCGTCGCGGTCTGTGTCATGGTCGCTGCCGCCCGCTGACCCGGCGCCCGCTGCGCCCAGACCAGAATCCGAGGCGCTGCCCGCGCTGCCTGGGAGCAGCTCCAGCGCCAGACGATCGCTGCTGCCCAGGATGGCCGCGCGCTCGATGACGTTCTGCAGCTCGCGCACGTTGCCGGGCCAGTCGTAGGCCACGAGCGCTGCGACATCGCGCTTGCGCAGCACGGGGCTGGGTCCGTTGCGCCGGGAGGCCACGAGCTTCAGGACGTGCTGGGCCAGGGCTGGGATGTCCCCGCGGCGCTGGCGCAGCGGCGGCACCTCCAGCGGGAACACGGCCAGGCGGTAGTACAGGTCTTCGCGGAAGCGGCCCGCGTCCACCTCGGCGCGCAGGTCGCGGTTGGTGGACGCCAGCACGCGCACGTCGACGCTCTGCACCTGATCGCTGCCAACCGCCGAGAACTGCCCCTCCTGCAGAGCCCGCAGCAGCTTGCCCTGGAGCTCCAGCGGGATCTCACCCACCTCGTCCAGCAGCAGGGTGCCCCCGTCGGCCACCAGGAAGCGTCCGGCGCGGTCTCCGGTGGCGCCGGTGAAGGCGCCGCGCTTGTGCCCGAAGAACTCGCTCTCGAACAGCTCGGCGGGGATGGAGGCGCAGTTCACGCGCACCATGGGGGCCGACGCGCGCGCGCTGGCCTCGTGGATGGCGGTGGCGATGAGCTCCTTGCCGGTGCCTGACTCGCCCAGGATCAACACGGGCGCCTCGGTGGGGGCCACCATGGCGATCTGACGCTGGATCTCGACCATGGCCGGGCTGTCACCCACCAGGCCGCGGTGGGAGCGAGCCAGATCGAACTCCTCGCGCAGGTAGTCGCGCTCCAACTCGAGCTGGGTCCGCAGGCGCTCGACCTGTTCGAACGCGCGCGCGTTGGCTATGGCCACCGCGGCCTGGTCGGCGAAGGTGCGCAGCCAGCCGAAGCACTCCTGCTCGATGTCGGCCCGACTGAACACGGCCAGCACGCCCAGCACCTCGTCGCGGAACATGAGCGGCTGCCCGGCGAAGGAGCGGATGCCCTCGGCCCGGGCCCAGGCTGGGTCGGCCAGCCAGTCGTCCCCCGCGTCGATGTGCAGCAGCACCGGCCGTCCGGTCTGGCCGATGCGGCCCACCTTGCGCTTGCCCAGGGGCAGGCGCCGGAAGCGGCCGTCGAGGGTGTCCCAGCGCAGGGCCCCCGGAAGCTGGGAGCCGCCCGAGCTGGCCAGCAGGTGCAGGCAACGCGTGCGCTCGGGGCAGGTGGGCGCCACGGCGCACGTGCGGCACTGGTCGCCGGGCCCGATGAGCCAGATGCGGGCCAGGGCCACGCCGTCCTGCTGCTCGATGCCAGCCACGATGCGGTCCAGCACCTTGGTGCTGGAGCGGGCCCGGGCGACGTCGAGCGAGACACGCTGCAGCAGGGTGGGGTCCATGGGCGCAGCTTACGAAATGTCGTTATCCAAGTGACGAGATTCCGTAAGACTCGAGATTTCGGGATGCACGCTCAACGCGCCTGGGAGGCGTAAGCGCCTCAAGCGAACTGACTTAGGGCACCGGAACGGCTTTGGCACGGGCTTCGCAGTGGGAGCGGCGACGGCGCACGCCGCGCCGAGCCAACCCAGACCTGGAGACCGACCCATGACCACCAACACCCTCAGCCGCCTGCCGCTCGTGGACCCTGCCAGCGCCACCGGCCGCACCAAGGAGTTGCTCGACGGCATCGCGCTGCAGATGGGCGGCGTGCCCAACTTCCTGCGTGCCCTGGCCAGCAGCCCGGCCGCCCTCGAGGGCTTCCTGGGCCTGAACGGCAAGCTGCAGACGGGCAAGCTCGACAAGCAGATCGCCGAGCGCGTGGCCCTGGTGCTGGCCGAGACCAACTCCTGCCAGTACTGCGTTTCGGCCCACACGACCCTGGCCGACAAGGCCGGGCTGAGCGAGGACGAGATCCTGGCCGCACGCAAGGGCGGGGCCTCGGAGCCCAAGGCCGACGCCGCCGTGCGCTTCGCCAAGGCGGTGGTGGAGCACCGCGGCGACGTGACCACGGCCGAGGTGCAGTCCCTGCGTGAGGCCGGCTTCGGCAGCGACGAGATCGTCGAGATCATCAGCCACATCGCTCTCAACACGCTGACCAACGACATCGGGAAGATCGGCCAGATCGACATCGACTTCCCCGAGGTCGCGCTGCTCAGCTGAGCCTGCTGGCGCGCCCAGCGTGCGCTCGGCGGCGCGAGCGGCAGTGCAGCGCTCGCCGACGGCGACCGTGCGCTGGGCGGCGCGTCCTGCAGCGAACGCCCGCGCAGGTCCAACGGCGCCACGTGCTCAGCCTGCGCGCTGGCCGCTCGCTTGCCCAACCCGTCGCCCCTCGCCATCCGCTTCACCCCCGTTCCGTGAGTCGCCCATGTCACGCCGCTACTACGAGATCACCTTCACGCCGTCGGTCGTCGCCGCGCAGGCGCGCTTCGGCGTGGCCGGACCCGCCGCCGCCATGGCCGCGGCCGAGCTGGACGACGCGCATCTGGGCGAGGGCGAGCGCGCCTTCATCGCGGCGCGTGACTCCTTCTATATGGCCAGCGTCACCGAGGACGGCTGGCCGTACCTGCAGCACCGCGGCGGGTCGGCCGGGTTCCTGCGCGTGCTGGACGACCGCACCCTGGCCTTCGCCGACTTCCGCGGGAACAAGCAGCTGCTGAGCACCGGCAACCTGGACGCGGACGATCGCGTGGCGCTGTTCCTGATGGACTACCCCAACCGCCGCCGGCTCAAGCTGATGGCGCGCTGCCGCGTGGTCTCCGCAGCCGACGACCTCGCGCTGGCCGCGCGCGTCGAGGACCCCGACTACCGCGCCCGCGTCGAGCGTGTGTTCGTGTTCACGCTCGAGGCCTTCGACTGGAACTGCCCCCAGCACATCAGCCCTCGTTTCACCGCTCACGAGGTGAGCGTGTCTGCCGCTGAGTCCGATGGACCCTTCGCGCACCTGTTCCACTCTCGTTGATCTGCTGGAGGCCGCTCTCATGACGCCCGCGACACAGGCCGTAACGCTCACGGCCGACTCCTTCCGTGACCTGCTCAGTGCTGGCGAGGCGCCCGTGCTGATCGATCTGTGACCGGCGGGGGCGCGGGCGCTCCTGGCTCGGTATCATCACCGCCCATGACTCCGGCCACCGCCACCCCCGCTGCGCGCATGCTCGAAGTGGGCTGCGGCACCCACAAGACGCCCGGCGCCGTGGGCCTCGACCTGCTGGCTCTGCCGGGCGTCGACATCGTGCACGACATGGAGTCGATGCCGTGGCCAGTGGAGGGCGCCAGCTTCGACGAGGTGCGCTGCTTGCATGTGCTCGAGCACGTGGCCGACATCTGTGGCGTCATGGATGAGTTGCACCGGGTGACAAAGCCCGGCGGTCGCGTTCACATCGTGGTGCCGTACTTCGCGCGCTACAGCTCCTTCAAGGACCCAACGCACCGACGCTTCTGCACCTTCGAGAGCTTCAACTACTTTGTGGCGGGCACGGCCGACCGTGATCGCGGATACAGCCGCCACGCGTTCCGCTACGTCGTGCACAAGCTCAACTTCCGCAAGGGACTGCGCGGGCGCATCGGCGCCTGGATCCATCGCAGCAGCCACCGCAACTACGAGCGCCACTGGGCCCACACGTTCCCGGCGCGCACGCTCGAGCTCGTGCTGGAGCCGCTGCCCGACGGGGAGTGAGCGCGCGCGGCCTGCTCACGCGGCGGCCTGCTCCCGGCGCGCCTCGCGCGCGTACGGTGCGCTTCGCATGCGTACAGCGCGCCTCTCGCGCGTGCCGCACGACGGTTTGTGGGTGAATGGCGCGCCACGAGTTGCTACGACGGGTTCATGCGGGTGTTCATTCGTGTCGGAGAGGAACGAGATGGCAACGCAAGTGATGGAGCAGCGCGGCGGTGAGGTGCTCCCGGTGGGCGAGATCCCGTGGCCGCAACGTGGGTTCGTGGGGCTGTCATTGCTCGGCCTCCCCATGCTGGCGCTGGCTGCCACGGGGTTGGGATTGACCTGGTTGGTGCTGAGCTTGGTCGCGGGGACCTGACGCCGCGTCTCAGCCCTTCGCCGCGGCATCCATGAACGGCGTCAGGTCGACGCCGGAGAGCGGCTCGTCGCAGGCCGCGAGGCGGTGGGGCAGATCCTCGTAGAGGTACACACGGCTGGTGGCAGCGGCCAGCTCGCCGCCCTCGCCGTAGCGTGCCACCTTGGCCTCCCGCGCGGCGCGGTCGTTCAGCAGGAAGTCGAGGTGAAACAGGTGGCAGCCAGCCAGTTTGCGCCCGCGGCCGCGACCCTTGCGCGGGAAGTGCTCGTGCACGCGGGCGTCGTCCGGATATCGAAACGCCGTGGTGTTGCGGAACAGGCGCAGCTGCCAGTCGGGGTAGAGGCTGTCGGCCTGAACGTAGCGCGGGCGCTCGCAGCCGATGCCGGGGGCCAACCAGTAGCGTGGCAGCTTGTAGTGGCTCACCCAGCGGCTGCCGACGGCCTTGGGCAGGGCGGCCTTGAGGGCGTCGCCCAGCAGCTCGTCGCTGTCCACCAGCAGGATCCAGTCGCCCTGCGCCGCGTCCAGCACCACGTTCTTGTAGCGCCCGTAATGCCCCTCGAAGGCGTGCTGCACCAGCCGCACGCGCGGGTCCGCCGCCAGGGCCTCAGCCGTGCCGTCGTCGCTGAGGCTGTCCAGCACCACCAGCTCGTCGCCCACGCCGGCCAGGTTGTCGAGCAGCATGGGCAGCACCGGCAGGCGGTTGAAGGTGGTGACGCAGACGCTGAGGGTGGGGCTGGGCATGGGCGTCCTGTGGGTCTGGATCTGCGCTCTGGCGGAGCGCTCGGAGGATAGCAGTCGCGGTTGTCGCCACGTCCGTTCGTCGCCTGTCCAACGACCCGACGCACGACTCTTGCCGCTCCATCACTCGCGCCGTAGCCTGCGCCCCATGAAGCTGCTGGTCAGTCTCTTCAACAAGGGCGCCTCGCCCAGCCTGCGCGATCCCGGCGTGTACCTCTATCTCGTGGATTCCGAGACGGGGGGCGTCGAGCCCGTGCCCACCGAGCACCCCGACATCACGTCTGCCAACGGGATGACCGGGCTGTGCTTCCACGAGGGCGCCGTCGTGGGCGTGCGCCAGCGCCGGCCCAACCAGCTGGTGATCCTCAATCGCGAGAGCCTCGCCGTGGAGGCCGTTCGGACCCTCGACCTGAGCATGGCCGGGCACTCGCTGCTGTCCCGAGACGGCGACCTGTACCTGGCTGCCACCGGCCTGAACGCCGTGCTGCGCGTGACGCCCGACGCCGAGGAGCTGATCTGGCAGCACCCGGACGGCGACACCGATTCGATCCACTGCAACGGCCTGGCCCAGAGCGAGGGCCGGCTGCTGTGCTGCGGTTTCGGGCCCAGGAAGGGCGAGCTCTGGAGCTCCGCGAACGCGGGCTTCGTGCGGGACGTCGACTCCGGCGAGGTGCTGGTGAGCGACATCGTCCACCCCCACGCGCTGACCGTCGT
>Ga0164313_10001216_pt1 | contig 22636 bp, 21 predicted proteins | sample GuaBasSedimGuay4_FD_113735 | JGI IMG/M metagenome (GOLD analysis project Ga0164313, IMG submission 113735) | Subseafloor sediment microbial communities from Guaymas Basin, Gulf of California, Mexico - Guay4, Core 4569-4, 0-3 cm | ecosystem: Environmental > Aquatic > Marine > Hydrothermal vents... | reverse complement strand
TGGGTTCTACTGATTTTTCAGCGTTGGGTGAATTGACAGCATCTTTACTGGAAAAGAAAAAACCAAAAATTGTTTTACTCTTTACCGATGGTGGAGATGAAGAAGCCATAGCAGGATTTTCAGAAATACTTAAAGCCAATGAGATAGACCTATATGTGGTACTTGTAGGTACAGATAAAGGTGCACCAGTCATCGATGAAAATGGAAAACCGTTTACACAAAAAGACGGTACCATAGCCATTTCACAGAGAAATGATGCTTTAGGTGAAGTAGCCAAAGAAAATGGTGGTGCTTATGTGGTAGCGGGAAATGGAGATGCAGATATTAAACAACTGGTCTCAGTCATTCGAGGTAAATACAAAAACCAACAGCAAGGGGAAGTGACAGTGAAAGAACGTGTAGAGTTTTTCTATTATCCTTTAGGACTTGGATTGTTATTTTTACTGATATCGTTTGGTTCATTGCCGAGAAGGAGAGAGATATGAAAAAGGCTTTGGTAGTGGCAGACCCCCGTGTCTGCCCAATGGTCAACACAGGGGTTGACCACTACAAGATCAAATGGTTACAAATATTTTTTATTTATTTCATATTTTTTTGTACTCAATCTTCAGCTGGATTGACAGATTTTAAAACCATAGAAGAAGCCAATCAGGCTTATAAAGCAAAAGAGTATGCTAAAAGTGCAACATTGCTCAACAGTTTAGAGGCAAAGAGTCCTCAAAAACAGTATGACATAGGAAATGCACTCTATAAAGATAAAAAATATGATGAAGCACTGGAAGCATATGAAAAAGCGGAAGGTGTCGACGAGAGCCAAAGGTTACATAACATCGGGAACAGTCAGTTTCAAAAACAAGAGCTCAATAAAGCCATAGCGTCTTATGAAAAAGCGTTAAAGATCAAAGAAGACGAAGATACAAAATTTAACCTAGAATTGGCAAAAAGACAGAAGAAAAAAGAAGAAGAGAAAAAGAAACAAGATCAGAAAGATCAAGATAAAAAAGATAAAAAGAAAGATAAAAAGAAAGACGACAAAAAAGATCAGGATCAAAAAGATAAGAAAGATCAAGACGAAAAGAAAAAACAAGATCAAAAAAAGAAAGACCAAAAAGACAAAGAGGACCAAAAGAAAAAAGACGAGAAGAACAAAAAGGGCGAAAAAGATAAAAAAGATGCAAAAAAAGAGAAAGACAAAAAGTCTAAAGATGAAAAGGGCGACAAAGATTCCTCTAAGCCTCAAGAACAAAAGAAACAAAGTAAAGAAGATAAGTTGAAAGAACAAGAGCTAAAACGTCTTATGAAAAAGATGCAAAAAGGCAAGACACCTACGATGATGTATCAGATGGGTGAAAGTAAAAAAGGTCAAAGGAGTGAAGATGCGAAACCTTGGTAGTAGAAGTGTGCATAAATTTTTATTTATTATTTTGAGTATGTTGTTAACTTTTTCGTATGGAGCAAGTGTAAGAGCCATGGTCAATACAGTGGAAGTGGTTAAAGGCAATCCTGTACAGTTACGTTTGAAAGCGACAGGCGGGTCAGCTACTTTCCCTAAGATACTCATGGTAGCAGATGCTCCTGTTGTAGGAAGATCTACAAGCAGCAGCCAAAACTATACTATGATGAATGGCACTTTTAAAAGTGAAAAGATAACCACACAGTTGATACAGTTTGTACCAGAACAAGATATGACCATACCTTCCTATACCGTGACTATCGGCGGGGCAGAGTATAAAACAGATCCTATAGGTATAAAAGTGGTGAAATCTTCTGCCCCAACAGCACAGAAAAACTCTTTGTTTTCTCTACAAATGAAAGCGAATAAAACAAAAGTGATGATGGGCGAGTCTTTTATGGTGACAGTCTATTTTTCATTGAAAAATGGTGTAAGACTTTCACAGGAGGTGCAGTATACCAAACCTACATTCCCAGGCTTTACCGCTGTGGATGTGGGTGAGAAAAATGCCTATATGAAAGGTAATTATCAAGTACAGGAAGTACGATATATACTCACAGCACAAAAAGAAGGAAACATTACAATTACTCCTGCTCGGGCAAAAGTAGGGGTTCCAGATCGTAGTAGAAGAGATATTTTTGGGATGACCTTTGGTACAAAATGGCATCAAACGGCATCAAATTCTCTTGATATAGAAGTTCTACCTCAAGCCCAAGAGAGTGATCTTGTTGGTATATTTACAGTCAATACAACCATAGATACCCAAGAGGTAAAATCAAATAAACCAGTGAATCTTACCATCAAAATAGAAGGTAAGGGAAATCTGGAAAATTTTGAATTTCCAAAATATGAAATAGATGGTGTGACAGTCTATAGTGATGAAGCCAAAGTGGACACCAATATTATCGATGGAGCGCTGCATAGTATTTACAGTAAAACTTTTGCATTTATTTCAGACACAGATTTTACTATTCCTGCTAAAAGTTTTTCTATGTTGACACTTGAAGATAAAACGATAAAATCACTTGATGTAAAGCGTTATGATATTAAGATCAAAGCATCAAAAAGTACAGCTGTTTCAGCGCATACCGAAAATACAAAAGGCATAGTGCAAACCAAAATGCCTCAGCCTGTACAGACGAAAGAAGTCATCGTTGAAAAAGAAGTAGAGGTGAAGTCTGTATCATGGTGGATGTTGGCTTTGGCTTTTATCTCAGGTATGATAGTGATGTATTTGTTAGGCTTTCTGCCAAAATTTAAGTCAGTTGGAAAAAATCCATACAAAGAATCAGAGGCACTGAAAATACTCTATGCACATATGAGTGAAGATACGGCTGTTGAAGAGATGGTACGAAAACTATATGCCCGTAAAAATGGTGACAAATCTGTACAAATAGATAAAAAAGTACTTAAAGATATGGTGGAGCGTTTTAGATAGTCTTGCTACAATATCTCTATGATTTATTATATATATGCAGAGAAAGAAGCAGAATTTGTTGAAACAGTTAAAAGGCATTTAGAAGGGAAAGAGATAGACTATCTCTCTTTTGATGCTTTAGATGCTTTTGATATCTCATCAGCCTCTCATCTTATGGTGACAGGATGTGTGGATGAGATCAAACTTCTACTTGAGATCGCATATAAAAATGCACTTCCCATAGGTATCATTCCTACATCTAAACAAAAAGAACTTATACGTACTTTTGCGTTACCATCAAAACTTGAAGATGCCATAGATTTGGCACTTACTGCAACAGATAAAAAACTAGATTTACTTTACGCTAATGGTACGATAGTGCTGCAAGAAGTGGTTGTAGGCGATGCACCTCCCTTAGACCTTTTTGATTCTACACTCAAAGGTAAAACATATTTTGACCGTATCAAAATGTTTTGGCATACCATCAAGAAAGTCAAAAATCTCAAACATACACAAATGAAAATAACCGATGCAAAAGAAAATGAGATAAAACTCTCCGCTGTAGGTATTGTCGGTATAGAATACAATAATGCAACGTTTGCAGCAAAACTCATCTCTTCTCAATTGAGTGCCAGTGATGGAAAACTCTCTATAGTTATTCTTTCTCCTACTTCTATACTTCAATATATGGGATATTTATTTAAATCTCTGGTTTCACATTTGACACCAGAGACATTGCCTAGTTCTGTGGGCTATGTACGAAGTTCCAAGCTAACTATAGAAAGTAAAGCACCACTTGATGTTTTGGTAGACTCCACAATAAAACTGCAAACACCTTTAGAATTATCAGTGAAAAAAGAAGCTTTGGCATTAAGTGTTGGTGAGGTATTTTGGGAAAAACAAAAAGTAGATAATAATGGAAAAGACAGTATCAAAGTAGATCATCTTCCCTCTGATGAAGCGAGTACAAACTACTTAAGTAATGCCATACCTCTTTTTTCGCATGCTAGTCAAGAACAATATGCGTCGTTATTTAAGAATCTTAGAGAAGAGAGTAAAGTAAACCAGAACTTTATGATACTACTCATACTTGCAACGATGATAGCTACTTTTGGACTTTTTATAAATTCTTCTTCTGTCATCATAGGAGCTATGCTTTTAGCACCACTCATGCAGCCTATAGTAAGTCTTAGTATGGGTGTATTACGGCAAGATACCTCTTTAGAGATAAATGGTGGAAAAACCATAGCCATAGGTGTCTTTGCTGTACTTGCTACGGCTGCTATCATCGCACTTTTTACCCCCATAGAAAGACTTACTTCTGAAATGGCAGGACGATTAAGTCCTACCATACTTGATCTCTTTGTTGCCATCGTCTCTGGTGCAGCAGCTGCCTATGCAAAAAGCAATGAAAAGATACTTGGAAGTTTGGCAGGTGTAGCCATTGCTGTGGCATTGGTTCCTCCTATTGCTGTAGCAGGTATAGGTTTGGGATGGGCAGATTGGCATATGTTCTCTACCGCATTTTTGCTCTTTATCACTAACTTGGTAGGCATTGTACTTGCTGCAGCATTTGTATTTGTTCTTTTAGGTTTTTCTCCTTTACATATAGCAAGAAAAGGTATATTAACATGGATGGCTATTGTAGCTGTTGTTGCCATACCTCTTTACAGTTCTTTTGGAAAAATGAAAGAAGATATAGCCATACAGAAAACCCTTTCAAACTTAGCCTTTAATGTAGGTACACATGATGTGAAGTTAACACATATAGAACTGTTGCATCGTGCATATATGGATGAAGTAAGATGTGAAGTAATCGCAACAGGTATTTTGACTAAGGAAGAAAAACGATTACTTAAAGAAGCTATACTTAAAAGCATAGGTAAAGAGGTTGAAGTGATAGTAACGTTTAGATATAGATTGTAGTCTTATAATATATCATGTAAAGTATTGGCATCTGTCATCCATTTATTGAGTGCATGCCATTCGTCATTTTCTACCAGCTTTTCACACTTTTTAAGTTCTGATTGAAGGGTGTGGATCGCTTCAAGAACATTGAATTTATTCTGTCTGAATATATCTTCCCACATATTAGGTGAAGATTTGGCGATACGACTCATATCTCTAAATCCTCCACCCGCAAGATCAATGATGCTCTCTGAAGCCTCTTGTTTCATCACAGAATTTGCAAGTGCATAAGAGAGTGCATGAGGCATATGGGAGATGAAAGCAGCATGTCTATCATGCTCTTTTGCTCCCATGCATACGATGTTCATTCCGATAGCAGAAAAAAGTTCTTTGGAAACTTTATCTTGATATTCTCCACTTTTCTGCATGTCACAAAGTACAACGACTTTATCAGAGTAGAGATTTTCAAGAGCAGCAGTAGGACCAAATTTTTCTGTACCTGTCATAGGGTGGGCAGTCACAAAATTATGTCGAATATTTGAGGGGATGGATAGAGAGATCTTCTCTTTTGTACTTCCCAGGTCAATGACTGTACATTTTGGATCTAAAGAACCCAATTGTTTCACTATAGTGATGATACCATCCACAGGGATACTTAGAAAAATAATATCGCAGCTTTTGAGTGTTTCAAGAGAATAGGTGATCTCATCTACTAGACCCAGTTTAAGTGCTTGTGTACAATGCAGTTCATTATGATCTAAACCGATAAAGTAATAGTCTTCAGGAAGCTTTTTAAGTGCCAGACTCAAAGAGCCTCCCATAAGCCCCAGACCGACGATTCCGACTTTCACATGTGTCATACGTACACCACCCTTATTTTTACAAAAGTATAGCATTATTTTTTGTTTATTATGAGGTTCTTATTGAAAAAAAGATAAAATATTAGCAAATTATTCGAAGGTCTCCCATATGATAAAAAAGACAGCACTATTTACAATACTCTTTTCCTGGATGATGATAAGTTCATTGTTGTCAGCACAAAAAATCACACAAATCAAATTTGTAGGACTTGCGCACCTTTCGCCTACTGTTGCAAAAGAGATCGCTGGCATTCGTGTGGGTGAGCAGATGGACAGTGGAAAGATCAATGACTCTATTAAAAACTTTTTTTCACAAGGATACTTTAAAGATGTGTGGGTTGACAAACAAGGTAGTGTACTGATCTATCATTTTGAAGAAAAGGTAGCGATTGCAAATATCGATATCAAAGGATATGGATCAGGAGATGACGGTAAAAAACTTTTAGAAGGTATTGGACTTAAAAAAGGTGACCTTTATGACGAAAGACGTGTTAAAAAAGCGAAAAAAACACTTATATCCAAACTGGAAAGCCAAGGATTTTATGACACGGTCATAGAAGTGAGTAAAACACCTGTTGGTGAGAGCAGTATCTCTATTGTCTTTGATGTCAATAAAGGTGAAAAGATCATTATCAAAAAAATGAATTTTGTTGGTGCTTCTGAAATGGAGAAAAGTGATCTTGAAAGAGAACTTGCCAATAAAGAGGAAGATGTACTGGGATGGATGCCTTGGAGAAATAATGGTGAAGCATCTGTGAGCCAACTTGAATATGATGCCCACAGGGTTAAAGATGTATTTATGCAAAATGGGTATTTGGATGCTTATGTAAGTAAGCCGTTAATGCGTGTTGATTTTGGTTCATATAATGCAGAAGTCGACTATCAGGTTACAGAAGGAGTTCAGTACCGCGTAGGAACTGTAGGCGTTACACAAGCTATAAAAGGTCTCAATACAGAAGATTTGATAGCAGATCTCATATTATCATCAGGTAAGATCTTCAATGTAAAACGTATGCGTAAAGATATAGTAAACTTGGAAGAAAAAGTGGGTAACTTCGGATATGCCTTTGTAAAAGTTTCACCTCAGATGCATAAAGATCCCGAACAGAAGATCATTAATTTACAATATATTGTAGATCCAGGAGAAGTTGTAACCATCAATGATGTTGTGATCTCGGGTAATGACACCACAAAAGACAGAGTTATTCGTCGTTATATTTATCTTGCGCCTGGGGATAAATTTAATGCAACGGATCTTAAAGATTCAAAATCTTCATTAGGTAGAACCGGTTTTTTTGAATCTATTGATATCCAGAGTGAAAGGTTATCTGACAATAAGATCAATCTTCTTGTGAAAGTGAGAGAGACTTCTACGGGTACCATTTCTGCGGGTGGTGGATATGGGTCTTATGAAGGGTTAATGGTCAATGCTTCTATCTCAGACAGAAATTTATTTGGTTCGGGGATCAATACCACTTTAGGTTTTGAAATTTCAAAAATTTCCACAAATGCCAACCTCTCTTTTGTCAATCCAAAAATATGGGACAGTATGTACAGTTTTGGAGTGAGCTTTTATAAGAGAGATTATGAATATGTAGATTATACTGAAGATTCAGTAGGTGCTTCCGTCACAGTGGGAAGAGAATTTTGGAGATATTTTCATGGATCAGTAGGGATTGGCTATGTAGATAATCAGTCAACGATCAATGATGCACTGACTACCCCTGTAGAGGGTCTGTTATATAATGATCAATATTCAAAAACATCTATTTTTGCCTCTGTAAACTTTGATAATACAGATGATTTCTATATACCAAGAAGAGGTATGAAAGCCATTGTAACCTTTGATTATGGACAATTGGACGGCGACCTCGATGAAGTTGAAGCAAACTTTTTTAATGGTTACGCAGACCCTTTTAAAACAAGTGCAAAAGTAGGGTTCTACTATGGGTTGGAAGATTGGATCGATTATGATCTTGTTTTACGTGTTAAGGGACGTGCAACTTATATAAGCAGAGATGAAAATGATAAGTTGCCAACTGCAGAAAAACTCTTTATGGGTGGTATCGGTTCGGTGAGAGGATATGACCCTTATTCACTTTCACCTTATGTTGTAGACAAAGATACTGGATATCGAAATCTTGTGGCTGGTACGCAACGTGCCTCAGGAAGTTTGGAAGCGAGTATTCCTCTCTCAGAAGCAGCTAAAATGCGATTGGCATTTTTCTATGATTATGGGTATGTTGGCTTAGATAGTAAGCTATTTAAAGGGGATGACGTTGAAAATGATATCAGTAGATCTTCAACGGGCGTGGTTTTAGAATGGCAATCAGCATTTGGTCTAATAAACCTTGTCTTTGCCTACCCTATAGATGAGGAAGATGGTGACAGAACAGCGAGCTTTGAATTCTCTATGGGATCAAAATTCTAATCTACCTTTGAACCTCGAACTTGTTCGAGGCAACAAATCATAGAAATTAAAATCTTCTTCCTTAAACAAGTTTGAGGTTCCTATACTTTCAAATCCTTATTTCTGGGCACTTCATTTTCATCTTTAATAATAATAGCAAACGGTATAGGTTTTTCCAAAGATCTTATCTTCTCTTTTGCCAGATATAGCGGTTTATCAGATAGTATAATAAGGGTTTTGTTGCTATAGGTAAATTCAATGGTAGCAGAGTTGGAAGCCTCGTGTATAAATACCGTCAGTGTATAGATGAAACTGAGCCATAAGAGTGTTTGTTTCTCCGGTAAAAGGGGTTTAAAGCTTTGAAAAAGCGGTTTATGCAACAACTCTTTTCCATGCATACGTAAAAGTAAGGCAATGAGAAGACTCTGCTCATGCGTAAAACCATAATTCAGCTCCTGCATGGCAATATAGAATGCATGCTGATGTGATCTGTATATGGTCAATGTTTTTCCTATATTTGAGAGCTTCAATGCCCAACGTAGTTCATCTTTATACTGTTGCTGGTCTCGTATATCACTTTGCATTTGTTCATACAGTTTAGAAGCAAGCCTAAGCTTACTTTTCTCTTTTTTTTCAATATCTAGCAGAGGGTTGAATCTATCTAATATGGATAGGATACTGGGATTTATAGTGGTTGGAAATTTTAAATTCTCATCTCTTAGGAGTTGTTCTAAAAATACACCTTCTCTCACCCCGACCGAACTTGAGATCACATTTTTTGCACCAATATGGGAGAGTATCATAGTAAAAATGAGTGTACCTCCCCGTATGGTGTCATAACGATTTTTCTTGAGTTCAAATTGTTTGAGATTTTTGGCACTTGAAAGTGGAATATCTTGAAGATAGTCTGTATGTTCTTTAATATTATAGGAAAAAGCATGCAGTTTGTCTAAAGGGTGCTTAGAGCGCTTCATGATCCCCTTACTCAGTGTTCTGGCAGTGCCTCCTATTCCTATGGCTAAGGCGTGCCTGAAATGTTCAGGAAGCTTTTCCAGCTCCTCTTTTATATAGGCTTTTGCTTGTTTATTACTCTCTTTGAGAGACAGTTCTTTATCAAAAAAGAGTTCTTTAAGTCTAACTGTACCCAGGTTGAGTGAATAAGTGTCTACGATATGATTATTTTGAATGAGAGCCATATCTGAAGAACCACCCCCTATATCAATAGTAATACCATTATGCAGAGGCAGTAGATTGTTAGCAGCAATGGCACCATATTTTGCTTCTTTTTTACCATCTATGATACGAATAGATAGTCCAAGTTCTTTTTTGACCCACTGAACAAACTCTTTGCCGTTTGGTGCATCTCTAAGTGCTGATGTTGCGATACAGAGTGTTTTATTGACTTGATACTTTTCTATGGTATGAACGAAGGATTTTAGGGTGAGAAAAGCACGTTTGATAGCAATAGGCTGGAGATAACCTTCTTTTTCATACGCACTTTCTCCGATACGCACTTTTGATTTTTGTTCGCAGATAAGATGGAAGCCGTAACGACTTGTTTTTTCAAAAATAACAAGTCTGGCTGAATTTGAACCGATATCAATGATAGCAGTTCGTTTTGCCATAGTTTAACTACTCTTCTTCTTGCAGTTTATCATATTTGAATTTTAATTCTTCAACATTCTCAACATTGTCAGGGTCTGGAATAATACAGTCAACAGGACATACAGCAATACATTGAGGTTCATCAAAATGACCTACACACTCTGTGCATCTGTCTGCATCGATTAAATAGACAGGGTCGTTTTCTTCAATGGCCTCATTGGGGCACTCTTCTCTACATGCATCACATGCTATACACTCGTCTGTTATTACTAATGCCATATTTTCCTCTGTATTAGGGTTCTTTGAATATTAGAAGAACCTTTATTATTTATAGGAGTTATAACCCAAGAATGCTTATGATTTATTTAAATATAGGTATAAATTTTTTATATGGTCATTTTATGAGAAAGAGGGGCTTAAATACCCCCTTTTTAAGAGGAGTAGTTAAGAGATCTTTTTAGGAAAACAAAATCTATATCCACGTCTTCTGACAGTTTCGATGGTAGTGATATCTAATGGTTTGTCCATCTTTTGACGTATTTGGTTAATCGCAACTTCAATCACATTAGGTGTGACAAGTTCCGGCTCTTCCCAAATGGCATCAAGGAGTTGTTCTTTGGAAACAATTTGGTCCTTGTGCATAGCAAGGTGTGTCAGTACCTCAAATGGTTTACCTTTGAGCTCTATCTCTTCATCCTGATAAATGATCTTTTCTTCTTCAGGATTGATGATAAGGTCTTCTATCTCAATAATATTAGAAATACCAAAACGCAGTTTTGCTTCAATGCGTACCAGTAAGATATCATAATCAAGAGGCTTTCTAATAAAATCATCCGCACCTGATTTGAGTGCTTCTATCTCGCTCTCTTTATCTGGACGCTCAGAAAAGACAATCACAGATGTTTTATAAGCATCTGTTTTAATGGTCGAGATAAGATCAATATGACTTTTGTTGTCCGGTGGCCATGAAAGCAGTACCAGGTCATAGTTTCTTATATCAAGATAATATTTTGCATCACCGAGATTTTCAGCTATATCAGCCTGATAATTTTCTTCAGTCAGCGTATTTGAAAGTGCTTTACCCAGTTCTACATCATCTTCAATAATTAATATTCTCATAAGTGACCCTTTTAATTTAAAGTTAAGAATTTCTTAATTATAGCATAAAATAAGGGTTTATGAAAGTTTTTTTTAAGTTTAGGGTCAGGGGAGGTGTGCTTTAGAATTTCCAGCGATGGCTAAGTGCAACATTACATTCAGGAAGGATGTCCGGTTTTGAGATTTTAAGGGAAAGGGTTTTGAGTTGAGGGTAGGCTGTATAAAGCACATCCTTAACGCCAAGAAGAGCGTTTTCTAAAAGTGTATAACGCTTATCTCTAAGTTCATTTTGTATCAGAACTACCACATCTGCATAATCTATAAAGGCATCATCACTATAGTCATAAGAAGCGCTAAGGTCTACGATGATAGATTGTGGTCTGTCACGTTCAAAATCCAGTAATCCAATGATAACATCAAAAGTCAGCGCTTCTATGTGTATGGTCATGGCTTAAACTTTACCCTCTTCCTTGTTGAACAATCTAACAATGTTGGGGATGTGTTTATAGAAGATAATAAAAGCGATGATCCAGATAGGTGCATGTGAACCAATACCCGGGACTTCAGGGTAGAGAACATAAGAAGCAATGATAAATGCCACAAGTCCTATGAGTGAAGAGATAGAAGAGATCTTTAAACCTTTTGCCGCACCTAACCAAACAACTATGGCGATGAGTGCAGGGATGGGCATCATGACAAGCAATACACCAAAACCTGTGGCAACACCTTTCCCACCTTCAAAAAATAAAAATGCAGAAAAACAGTGTCCTGCTACAGCAAGGACTGCGATGGTCCACAGTACACCTTCCGGGGCACCCAGTACTTGTGCTACAAGTATGACAACGACACCTTTAATAGCATCAAGAAAGAGCGTAATGGCGCCTAGTTTTTTTGCGAGTTTCGGGTCTTTTTCTTTTACTACACGAAGCACATTGGTTGCACCAATATTGCCAGAACCTTCTTCTTTGATATCAACACCGGCAAATTTTTTAGCCAGTAAGTAGCCAAATGGGATACCTGCTATAAGGTACGCTGCGAGATAAAGTATGATGTTTTGGTTAAATAAATCCATAGGGTTTCCATCGTTTTAGATTAGACAAAGTCTTGTTAGGTGCAATTTTAACCGAATTTTGCTAAAATAGCCACAAATAATAGTTCGATTGTAGTATGGCTTTGCCAAGCTTCAAGAAGAAAGGTATGAATGATTGATTATAAAGCTGAGATAAACAGGCTTAAACAAGAGCTTGACGTAACAGTAGTTGCACATTATTATCAGCGTGATGAAGTATTTGAAATGGCTGATATCATTGGTGACAGTCTTGAGTTGGCACGTAGATGTCAGGCCGATACAAATCCTTGGGTCGTTTTTTGCGGTGTTGGGTTTATGGGACAGAGTGTGAAAGTGATCGCACCCGAAAAGCGTGTACTTATGCCAAAGATAGCCTGTTGTGCTATGGCACGTATGATGGATGGTTCGTACTTTGATGACTCCGTACAGTATATGGTGGACAGAGGTATAGCCAAAGATGATATTTTACCCATCACTTATATTAACTCAGATGCATCAGTTAAGGCAAAAGTCGGTGAAATGGGAGGATTGGTATGTACTTCTTCTAATGCTTTTAAGATCATTGAAAAAGGTTTAGAGAGTGGTAAAAAGATCCTTTTTGTGCCTGACCGTTGTTTAGGACAGAACTTTGCCATACAGATGGGACTGAGATCTTGTGTGATCGGTGTAGAAGTTGATGGGAAAGAGTGTGACCCCAAAGAAGCAGATATTATCTGTTTTAACGGGTTTTGTTCTGTACACCAACTCTTCACTGTGGATGACATAGAATTTTACCGTAATAAATTTCCAGACATTAAAATCGCGGTACATCCAGAGTGTGACCCTACCGTGGTACTTGCAGCAGATTTCTCTGGATCTACGTCACAGCTCATTAAGTATGTGAACGATCTTGATCCTGAACAAAAAGTGGCTATAGGCACAGAATATAACCTGGTTAACAGAATGAGGCAGGGGAATACCTATGTACTTTCATCCACCAAACCGGAATGTCCTACGATGAATGAAACGACTTTGGAAGATCTCTATAACACATTAAGATCCATAGAGAAGGGTCAGCCTATCAATGAAATTGTTGTTGATCCGCATACTGCGAAATATGCAAACTTGGCGCTTCAGCGTATGCTGGAAATAAAGTAGACATGTAGGGTCAGACCCCTGTGTCTGACCAGGGTGAACACAGGGGTTCACCCCTACAGATAAAAAGGGAATAAATAGATGTTAAAAGAGACTTTTTTAAAAGCTTTAGTAGCTGAAGATATAGGACGGGGAGACTTGTTTTCCCGTATCAGTACAGGTAAACCTATTCGTGCCTATATTATTGCAAAAAGTGAAGGTGTATTCGCAGGACAGGAGTATGTCGAAAAATTTGCGAAGATGTATGATCTGTCATTGGAGTGGAAAGTAGAGGACGGGAGTTGTTTTACAAGAGGCGAAAAACTTCTTTTTATCTCCGGTGATTCCAAAACGATACTTTCACTTGAACGGTCTATTTTAGATATGGTATTGCATGCTTCTTCTATTGCTACCCTTACGGCACAGTATGTAGCTGCCATAAAAGACACGGGTGTGAAGTTACTTGATACAAGAAAAACCAGACCCTTGCTTCGTACATTTGAAAAGTATGCAGTACGTTGTGGCGGAGGCATTAACCACCGTATGGGACTGGATGATTGTTTAATGCTGAAAGATACACATTTGCAGACCATAGATGACCTGAATGCTTTTATGAAGGAAGTACGTCAAAAGATACCGTTTACTTCCAAAGTTGAGATAGAATGTGAGAGTCTGGAGATGGCTAAAACAGCGATGAGAGCGGGAGCAGATATCGTGATGTGTGACAACATGTCATTAGGGGTCACTAAAGAAGTCGTAGCCTATAGAGATGCAGAGTATCCACATATTTTACTTGAAGCCAGCGGTAATGTCACACTTGATACTATTGGAGAGATAGCCCAAACCGGTGTGGATGCTATTAGCTCAGGTGCTGTGATCCATCAGGCAAATTGGATCGATCTTTCCATGAAGATTGAATAAATCATGCAAAACCTCCCCTATAAAGAAGTCAAAGAGAAGATAGACCAAGCAGAGTCTATCACTTTACTCTCTCATCTTAATCCGGATGCAGATACACTGGGTACTGCTTTGGGTATCTATGCATTACTCAGTAAAGTATTGAATAAAAAAATAGAAGTAGTGAATGCTTCCAATGCATTGCCTCAATATATGGATTTCCTCCCGAATTTTAAAAAAATAAAACACCATATGGATTACACTCAAAGTCTTATCATTGCCTGTGACTGTGGCAGTATTCATCGTCTGGGATTCGATCTTGAGGGAAGAGATATTATCAATATCGACCATCATCAAAGTAATACACGGTATGGATGTATCAATGTGATTCTTTCTGATTATGCTTCGGCTTCGCAAGTTGCTTTTGCATTATTTAGAGAGATTTATACAATAGAAGCTGACGCGGCAACATGTTTTTATGCAGCCTTGCTCTCTGATACAAGGTACTTTACAACCACCGCTGTCAATGTAGAAGTATTTTCAGTAGCAAGAGCTTTGGTTGAAGCCGGTGCAAAGCCAGATAAAATAGCTTATCACTTTACACAGAGAAGACCTTTGGCTTCATTACGTATTTTACAAAGAGCATTGGCTTCTTTATCTCTTTATGAAAATGCACAGGTAGCAACATTGAGCGTAACACGGTCAGACACGGAGGCAACTGGAGCTACCGTAGCAGATATGGAAGGTATCGTAGATTATGCAAGGTCATTGGTAACGGTTGAAATTGCCTTGTTTGCTGTGGAACTTGATGAGGGCGTTCGTATCTCTTTACGTAGTAAAAAAGTGGATGTATCTAAAGTGGCTTTAGCCTTTGGCGGGGGCGGTCACAAAGTAGCTGCTGGTTTTACCTTTGAGAAAGGTGGAGTACAAGAAAGTATAGATACAATTTTGCAGAAGATAAAAGCGTTGCATTTACTTTCATAAAGTATGATGACGTAAGACCAATGAATTAGGATAAGATAGATGAAAAAGAGACACGGTAAAAAAAGCGGAGGCAAGTTCTTAGGTGTATTGCTGTTATTGGCAATATTGGGAGGAGCAGGATATATTTACACCGCTCCAGAATTTGAAAGAGTAAAGCCTCAGATCGAAGGGGCAGATAATGTTTTTTGGAATCGTAAAGATCCGCTTATTGTTAAATTGAAGGACAATGGAGAATTAGGCAGCTATGAACTTGTTTTGAGCGATGGTGCCAAAAGTATTATTGTCGGACAGGGAACTTTCCCGGCTCATACCAAAGAGCAAACCTTATCCGTAACATATCCAAAAGAAAAAGTTTTGGATCCCAAAGCAAAACATTTTACTTTGGAAGTAAAAGTCTCCGACGTCAGTCTTTGGCATATGATGCAGGGAAATTCTGCAAACAGAACATTTCATATCACGCTTGATTATAAACGTCCCAATGTGAATATACTGGCAAACTCTCGCATGATCAATCAAGGGGGAGCTGCACTGGTTGTTTTTCAGGCAGAGGATGAAAACATGGATGAACTCTACGTTGAAGCCAACGGGAATAAGTTTAAACCGCAACCGTATAAGAAAGAGGGATATTATGCCACCTTGATCGCCTGGCCTTTCGCAGAAGATACTTTCTCTGCAAAGATCATCGCTACGGACCTGGCAAAGAACAAACGTGTGACCGAGATCCCTTTTTATCATAAGAATCCAAAGTATAAAAGATCACAGATCAAGGCCAGTGATAAATTTATAGATGGCAAGATCACAGACCTGGCTGCCAGTGATCCGGACTATGACGGTATTGATGACAGACTGGGAAAATTAAAAGCGATCAATGAAACCATGCGTTTGAAAAATGAAAAGTTGATCCATGATCTAAGTAAGAATGTTTCTGATGAGATCTTGGATTCATGGAAAATAAAAAAATTCTATCCTCTTAGAAACGGTGCAAAAGTAGCAAGTTATGGTGACCATAGATTCTACTATTATAAAACAAAAGATAATGTGGTCTCCGAGTCATACCATGTCGGATATGATCTGGCTAGTACCAAAATGGCAAGTATCGTCACATCCAATGCCGGTACAGTGATCTTTACTGGCGATAACGGTATTTATGGAAATATGCCTATGATCGATCATGGTTTGGGACTTTACAGTCTTTACGGTCACTGTTCGCAAGTATTGGTAAACGACGGTGAGAAAGTCAATGCAGGACAAGTCATAGCCAAAACAGGTATGTCAGGATTGGCTCTGGGAGATCACTTACATTTTGGTATAGTGATCCAGGGTATTGAAGTAAGACCTGTAGAGTGGTTTGATCCAAAGTGGATCAAGAAATTCATCAACAATGTTTTTAAAGAGGCAGATACTATTATTACACCCCCAGCAGTAAAAAAGACAAAGAGTTCATAGCAAGGGTGGATATTTTGGAATAATGAAAAATTATACTATAATACTTTATTAAAAAATAATGAAAGGAGAAAGCAATGCGGCAAAGAACACTTAAAAAACCTGTAGAAGTCGTTGGAATTGGTTTACATAAAGGTGTACCGATAAAGTTAAGACTTGAGCCACTTGATGTGGATGCGGGTATCATATTTTACCGTGAAGATCTTGCCATGAGCATGCCGCTTTCTCCTAAATCTGTGATCAATACACGTATGGCTACGGTCATAGGCAATGAAAAGGGATCTATCTCCACGATAGAACATTTTCTCTCTGCTGTTTATGCTTATGGTATAGACAATATGCGTGTGATACTGGATGGAAATGAAATGCCTATTATGGATGGTTCAGCCATCTCTTTTTGTCTTTTATTGGATGAAGCAGGGATAGAAGAACAGAATGCGCCTAAAAAAGTCATTTCTATTAAAGAACCGATTGAGGTAAGAGATGGAGACAAATTTGTACGCTTAGTACCTCATGGCAGCGCAGAATTTGATTTTCGTATCAAGTTTGATCATCCTGTGATAGGAGATCAGAAAGAGCATTTTGTATTTAGTACTAAAAACTTTATTGAAGAGATCGCAAGAGCAAGAACCTTTGGGTTTGCCAAAGATATCCAATATCTGCAAAGTCAAAACTTAGCCCTTGGTGCTACACTTCAAAATGCCATAGGACTCGATGACCATAAAGTACTGAATCCTGAAGGATTACGGTTTGACAATGAATTTGCAAGACATAAGATCTTAGATGCTATGGGTGATATGATGGTCACTGGGCATAATATATTAGCTAAATATGAGTCTTTTGCCGGAAGTCATGATTTGAATTATAAACTGACCACAAAATTACTGTCAAATTCAAAAAGTTATGATCTTGTTGCCGTAGAATCATTGCAAAGTAGAGCATTTGCAAAAGCCTTCGCCTAAATACGAACTTTTAATTATCTCCATTGCTTCGCCTCTTTTGCTGGGTGTATATGAAGATGGGAAATTGATCAAAACAGTTTCTAGTGAATTGAAAACCTCGGAAATACTTTTACCTTTGATCACTGAGTATTTGGACTGCTATGATATTTCAAGGATCATTTATACGAGAGGGCCAGGCTCTTATATGGCCATTAAACTGACCTATATCATGCTTAAGACTATCGAAATATTAAGAGGGATTGAATGTGCTGGTTGTAGTGGATTTGCCTTAAATGATGGAGAACCCATTAAAGCTATAGGGAATCTTTATTTTATCAAGGAAAAAGAGACTATAATTACAAAAAAATATGAACAACCGGTCAAAATGATATTTACCTTACCTCAGAGTATTCATGATCTTGAATTAGATGAAGAATCAACACCTGAGTATATAATACCGGCTGTTTAGTGAAAGAAAGAATATTATGTTTGTAAGCGTACCTGCCACATCAGCAAACTTAGGACCGGGCTTTGATACTTTGGGGCTTGCTGTAGATCTAAGAAATGAAATCATTATCAAGCCTTCAAAGTTTTTAAGCATTTCTACACATGGTGAGGGTGCAGACAATCCAAAGATCAAGAAAAACTCTCTTTTTTTAAGTGTCTTTAATGAGAACTATAAAAGACTCTCAGGAAGAGAAGAGTACTTTAGATTTGAGTTTCACAATCGTATTCCTATCTCGCGTGGACTTGGATCATCTTCTGCTGTAATTGTTGCAGCATTGGCAGGAGCCTATACCGCAGCGAATGTAAAATATAACAAAAGAGAAATTCTCAATCAGGCTCTTCGCTATGAACATCACCCGGACAATATTACACCCGCAGTCATGGGTGGTTTTAATGTAGCCTGTGTAGAAGGTGACAGAGTATACAGTAAAAAAAGACGTATGCCTGAGTATTTAAGAGCGGTTGTTGTTGTGCCTAACCGTACTATCTCTACAGCAAGATCCCGTACGGTATTGCCTAAAATGTATAGAAAAGAAGAAACGGTCTATTCACTTTCAAGATCGTCTTATATGACAGCACTTTTTATGACAGAATCCTGGGATCAATTGCGTATTGCATCAAAAGACAAACTGCATCAGGCTAGACGAATGAAAATGATACCTGAATTGTTCGATGTTCAGAAATTGGCACTTAAACATGGTGCATTAATGAGTACACTTTCGGGTTCGGGCTCTACTTTTTTTAATCTTGCATATGATAAAGATGCAGATAAAATGGCACAGGTATTACAGTCACGCTTCCCTCAATTTAGGGTTTTTACACTCACTTTAGACAATGCTGGAGTAACAACTAGAAGTTAAGCTGTACGCTTAATCTCTTTTTGGGTATAATACGCATGAAAAAATCACAGCCAATACGTATGTGCCTCGTTTGCCGGAGTAAACATCCTCAAAATACTTTGATCAGGTTAAAGCAAGAGGGTAAAGATGTGACAGCATCTGATGGGTTAGGTAGAAGTTTTTATCTTTGTGATATTTGTAGTACAAATGAAAAAAAAATTAGAGGTTTAGTGAAACGTTTCAAACAAAACGAAACACAATTCACTGCCTTGATCAAAAAGTTGACCGTTAAGGTAAACGCCTGCGAGAAGTCGTAGTATATTAAAGGAGTTAATTAAGAATGGATAAAGTTAAAATCCAAGAAATAGCAGATGAAGCGGGATTATCAAACGGTGAATTGCTAGACAAAGCCAAAGAATTAGGGTTTGATGTAAAAGCAGCCAACAGTACTATCAGTATGCAAGATGCAGGTATTCTCGTAGATTATGCTATAAGTGGAACTTTGCCAAAAAGCTTCACTAAACCAGGTAGTAAATCTAAAATCACTGTAGTGAAGAAAAAAGTGCTAGTAGTTGAGACAGCTGAACCAGTCATTTCTGAAGTAACTCCTGAAGAGATTACTGAAGCCCCTGTAGAAGAAAAATCCACAGTGCTAACAGAAACACCGGTAGAAACAGTTGTTGAGACTAAAACTGAAGCAGTCGCAGTAGCTGATGAGTCAGTTGAAGTAGCTAAAGAAGAAGTTGTTGAAAAAGAAGCTCCAAAAGAGGTACGAAAACGTAAAGGTATTTCTGTAGTTTCAAAGAAAACAGAATCTGAAGTGAAAGCTAAAGATGATGAAAGTTCTGAAGCACAACCAAAGAGAAGAATACTTTCTCGTGCGGGTATCAAAATCGTTAGAAAAGCGAAACCTGCACCGGTAAGAGCAAGTACAAAAATTTCTTTAGGTTCTACAAACTATGAGCCATATGTGGGAAAAAAGAAACCTAAAAAAGTGGCACATGCAAAAGAAAGTGGTACTAGAATAGATATTTTCAATCATGACAGTATGTCTGCTGATATAGATAGTGGTTTTGGTGGTGAAGAAGTAGTTCTTTTAGACTTCTCTGATAAAAATATCTATGAAGATATGATGCGTCAAGAGCAAAAACGTAAAGAAGAAGCGAAAAAGAGAGAGGCAGCCAATGGCGGACCTGCTAAAGGCAGACAGCCATTCCGTCCTCAACAAAGACGTTCACTTAAGCGTGGCGGGAAACGTAAAAAATATATTAGAGAAGAAAATACTGATGTGGTCACTTCTGTGGAAATCCCTGAAAATGTAAGGGTATATGAGTTTGCTGAAAAAGTAAACCGTTCTGTTGGAGAAGTTGTAGGTGTTCTTTTTGCACTGGGAATGATGGTCACCAAAAATGACTTCTTAAATAAAGATGAAATCGAAATATTGGCAGAAGAGTTTGAAGTTGAAGTGTCAACGATCAACCCACTTGATGAGTTGGATTATTCAGATGCGTATGATGCAATTGAAGATAAAAACCTGGAAAATAGACCTCCTGTAATTACCATTATGGGACACGTTGACCATGGTAAGACATCATTACTTGACAGAATCAGAACAGCAAAAGTTGCAGATAAAGAAGCAGGTGGAATTACACAGCACGTAGGTGCATACCAGGTAGAAAAAAACGGTAAGAAGATCACTTTTGTGGATACTCCGGGACATGAAGCCTTTACTGCAATGAGAGCGCGTGGTGCACAGGCAACAGATATAGTTATTATCGTAGTTGCTGCGGATGATGGTGTAATGCCTCAGACAAAAGAAGCCATTTCACATACAAAAGCAGCAGGTGTTCCTATGATCATCGCTGTAAACAAAATGGATAAAGAATCAGCAAATCCTGATAATGTTAAATCACAATTGGCTGAAATTGATGTATTGTCAACAGAGTGGGGCGGAGAGTATGAATTTGTACCTGTATCTGCACATTCTGGGTTGGGTATTGATGAATTACTTGAGACTATTTTACTTACAGCTGAAGTGATGGAACTTAAAGCAGATGCCTCAAGAGATGCAAAAGCAGTTGTGGTTGAAGCATCACTTGCAAAAGGTTTTGGACCAGTTGCCAATGTGATTATCCAAAATGGTACATTACGTGTAGGTGATAATGTCATTGTGGGTAAAACCTATGGACGTATCAAAGCGATTAAACTGGATGATGGTTCTTCTGTTAAAGAGATAGGGCCAAGTACTCCTGCAGCCATCGTAGGACTCAATGAAGTACCAGGAGCAGGTGAAGAACTCATTGTAATGGATACAGATAAAGAGGTACGTGAACTCGCAGAAAAAAGAGCAGAGTTTGAAAGAGCAAAACAACTTTCTAAAAGTACGAAAGCAACACTTGATGATCTTTCTGCACTTATTGCTGAAGGTCAGTTAAAAACACTTCCTGTGATCATTAAAGCAGATGTTCAAGGTTCTCTTGAAGCCATTAAAGGTTCTTTGGAAAAACTGAGAAATGAAGAAGTTAAAGTTAATATTATTCATGAGGGTGTAGGTGGGGTTACTGAGTCTGACTTGACACTTGCAGATGCTTCTGAACATGCAGTTGTTCTTGGATTTAACGTACGACCAACAGGTGCAGTGAAGAAGAAGTCAAAAGAGCTTGGTGTTGAGATTCGAAGCTATTCTATTATCTATGATCTTCTGGATGAAGTTAAAGCACTCCTTGGCGGTATGATGAGTCCTGTGATCTCTGAAGAGGTTACTGGACAGGCAGATGTTCGTGAAACATTTGTTGTTGGTAAAGTAGGAACAATTGCCGGATGTAAAGTTTCTGATGGTTCTATCACTAGAAACTCTAAAGCAAGACTTATCCGTGATGGTGTGGTTGTTTATGAAAGTACTATCTCTTCACTCAAGCGCTTTAATGAAGATGCCAAAGAAGTTAAGAATGGTTATGAATGTGGTATCATGCTTGCAAACTTTAATGATATTAAAGAAGGTGATGTGATCGAAACCTATAAAGATGTTGAAGAACAGGTGACAATGTAACATGACCCAGGAAGAGATCAAACGGCACAGGGTAGAATCAGTGCTTAAAGAGCTTTTACCTGAAGCTTTTGCTTCTTTAAATGATGAACGCATCAATAGTTTAACGGTAACAGATGTTAAGTGTTCCAAGGGGCGTTCAAATGCAAAAGTCTATCTTGACACTTCATTTTTAAATGAGAAAGAACAGGGAGAAGCACTGAGACAACTACGCAAAGTCGGTGCATATCTTCAAAATCATTGTAAACAGAGTGAAGGTTGGTTCAAAGCACCTATTTTTACTTTTGAATTTGATCATCAGTTAGAACAAGTGAGTAGAATTGAAGATCTTTTTAAACAAATAGAAGGTCGCAATAGTAAAAAAGAGGACAATGAAGATGAATCTTGAAACACAAATTGCTAAGATCATCGAAGCCAATGGTGCGGCTTTATATGATACTGAAATAGTGACCGAATTTGACGAGACCATTTTTCGTATATTGCTCACAAAGACAGGGGGTGTAAGTCTTGATCTTTGTGCCAATATTTCTCATGAATTGTCTCCTTTCTTAGATGTACACCCTCCTATGAGTCAAGCCTACCGTTTAGAAGTTTCTTCACCAGGCATAGAGCGTAAGCTTGCAAAACCTGTGCATTTTCAAAATGCCATTGGTGAAAAAGTAAAACTTAAACTCGGTGCTGGTGATAAGCTTAAAGGAGTACTCAGATCTGCGGACAATAATGGTATCGTTGTTGAAACTAAAGCAGGGGATGAGTCTTATACTTATGGAGAATTAAATACGTGTAAAACGTATTTTGACTGGAATTAACGAATCACTTTTAAGGGCTTGCTATGACAGATGAATTTTATATGCAACTTGCTCTAAATAAGGCTTGGGAATACCAGGGCTTAACTTATCCAAACCCTGCTGTGGGTGCAGTGATTACACTTGATGGTAAGATTTTAGCCATAGAAGCACATCAAAAAGCAGGAACTTCACATGCTGAAGTACTGGCTTTGCTTTCAGCCTACGAAATACTTTCAGATACTTTGATAGATTTTAATC
>Ga0164313_10001215_pt1 | contig 22639 bp, 14 predicted proteins | sample GuaBasSedimGuay4_FD_113735 | JGI IMG/M metagenome (GOLD analysis project Ga0164313, IMG submission 113735) | Subseafloor sediment microbial communities from Guaymas Basin, Gulf of California, Mexico - Guay4, Core 4569-4, 0-3 cm | ecosystem: Environmental > Aquatic > Marine > Hydrothermal vents... | reverse complement strand
TAAACGGTCACTTAAAGTTTATCTTGATGACACCAGGATATTGAATATCCCCAATGTGAAAACAAAACCCACCGGAATAACCATCTATGGGAATTTTAATCAATCCAGTAAGAAATACAGTTATATAAAAAACATCAGGCTTGCCAAAGGCGGTGTAAAACTATACGACAGGATGTTGCAGGATGGTAAGATCGTAGCAACAGGTATCCGTTTTGATGTTGGGAAAGCATCCCTCAAACCCGAATCTATGGGTATTATCAATACCATTGCCGATATGATGAATGAGCATCCTGAGTTGAATTTCAGCATTGAGGGGCATACCGACAGTGATGGCGATACAGATGCAAACCAGAAATTATCTGAAGATCGTGCAATAGCCGTGATGGAAAAGTTAACAGACATGGGCATTGACGCTGACCGCCTGAGCACAAAAGGTCTCGGTGAATCGAATCCTACAGGCCCCAATAATACTGCTGAGGGCAAGGCCAATAACAGAAGAGTTGAATTCGTTAAGATCTGATTAATCAGCATTCATTTAACCCTCTAACCTTTATATTTATGAAAAAGATCTACACCTTATCATTCATCCTCGTACCGGCCATTGCCCTGGTATTTGCCTTTACCAATGGCCCGAATGCCGGCTTTACCGGCTCACCACTCGATTTTATGGATTGCACTGAATGCCATGCTCCCGGACCTGCTACAGCAGTTTTAGGCTGGATCAACACCAACATCCCCCCCATTGGATATACACCGGGTGATACATACACCATCGTCCTCAGTACTCCCAGTGCAAACACATCCAAAATGGGATTCCAGATCACAGCCGAAACCCCTGCGGCCAAAACAGGTACATGGATCATCACCAATACCGAACGAACACAGCTGAAGGGGCCGTCTGCAGTCTCACACACAACAGCAGGCACTGATCCGATAGGTACACCCAACAGCTGGACAATGGACTGGGTTGCCCCGGTAGCAGGAACAGGGATACTGAAATTTTATGCTGCAGTAAATGCTTCCAATAGCAGCGGAACCAACGCAGGAGACCTGATCTATGTTACTTCAATGTCAATTAATGAATCTAATGTCGGCATCGCTGAAAACTATGACAGGGCTGTCGGGGTGATCTATCCAAACCCTGCAACTGAAAATATCAATCTCAATCTGCCTCTGCATTCCGAAGTGAAGGTATTTGATAACATTGGCCGCGAGGTGATGTCAGCAACAGCCCACACCGAAAAGTTGAACCTGAACATATCTTCCCTGGAGCAGGGTATTTATTATGTGAATATCAGCCTTGACGGGCAATATGTCATCAGGAGTTTTGTAAAAAGATAAATGATAATATGACATAACGCATAACAGAGAATCCATGATCTAGAAATCCCCCATTCTGGCCATAAAAAGATGATAGTATTCCTTTACATGCTGGTTTTCAGGATTAAGCCTGATAGCCTCCAGATATGAATCGTTGGCCAAGTGGTACAAATTATGGCTTTCATAAAACGCAGCAATAATTAACAAACCTACTTCATCACTCGCATGGGTTTCTTCTTTGATCGCCTTGATATCCTTATGAATTTCATTTCTACTCTCAACGTCCAATACTTTGATGGGGATGAAAACTGATGCCGGTTTTCTGTTTACTGTGATCGCCCAATAAAATACTTTGTTTACCGGCATCCATTTTTGTTTTGTGGAAATGCTAAAGGCCGTGTCTGCAATGGTCACAGTAAATAAGTTGTCACCATTATCATAAGAGTCCCAGAAGCTCAGGGTATACTCATTTGCCCTGCAATTTCCCCAGCTGAAATCGATTTGATCAGCCAAAATGAAGGAGCCGTAAAACGGGCAAATGACATGGGGAATATTCGGAGCACGTGATACACCTCCTTTATCTGCCAGATATCGCCTGGAATACTTTTCTATGTCTTTGTGGGGTTTATTTAATTCATCCCATAAAAAACAGGAATACCGGCTAAAAAGAGAACTGCCACCCTGGCTTTCAATGCTGTTGATAAGGGCAATAATTTGAAACTTCCCCGGATGGGAAAGGTAAAACAGTCTGCTTTCATTATCGAGCAGGTATAAAACGCTTTCATTGCCCAATGCTAAACTGTCGTGATTCTTAAGCTTAAGATCAAGCAGGCTTAATTCAAGCCATTCTTCCTGCCACTCTCTCTTGAAATGTATATCCCCTTTGCAGAAAAATACTTTTAATGCATCTTCCTGGCTGAAAACGGTAATAGATATTAAGAGAAATATAATGCTTATGCCTGCTCTCATCTTTAATTATTTTCTACGAACAGTGTTTTGTACCTGAACCTTTTATTGAGCCATAAAGCAATTCCTTCGTAAATCTCCAGTGTATCGATAGATAAGAGTATAGGAATTACGAGGATCATCGCATCCATCTTAAAATTAAAAGCACTGAATAAGAAAATATCTATGCCAACAATAATGATCGATATGATCAACTGCAGGCTTCTGACTATTATCTGGTACCAGATCACCCACTTTACATAATATTTAATAAAAAAGTACATGCAAAAGTAGGTAAGTATAAAGGCCAGGACTATCGATATCCAGAATGGCATCTTAAGCGTATAATTGCCTGCGAGTATGGTCGTAAGAATATTGGCATGAATAACTAAACCATACATATCGGGAAAACTCCTGCCACTGTATTTAGGGTTCATGGGTGTGAAATGTAGGTCTTCCAGCACTTTGGTCTTCAAATCAGGCCCCATGAACCCAAGCAACACAATTTTGCCTTCCACCACAGATAATCCGGGGTTTGAAATATTAATCTCCTCCGCATCAAAAACAATGAATGATTCAATGTTCCCTGTATAATCTATTCGTTCAGATGCATACCGCCGCTTCATTAATTTTTCAAATGAGGCCTTGTCATACGCTCCGGCTATCATGGCTGCAAAACAGTAATGAATTTCTTCCTTATATGATAATTTCGGAGTAAAATACCGGATAGTGGCTTCGGTCTCAAAGGAAGGAAAGTTGATATAGCCCCCCAGCGTATTTTTCCTGAATTGATTGTCGGAGGTAATATAGTTGGCGAAATATTCTGAACCCTCATCCGAATTGATAAAATAGCCGGCCAAGACTACATTGCCAGCATCAGCAATTTCAGCAGCCAGGATGGAATCAGTAAGCGAATCCTTGAGCTTTTCAAATGTAACATCCAAACCTATTACTGCCGGTTTATGCTGATTGATCACATGAATCTGCCGGGCAATTTCTTCACGGGAATTATAAGCAATATTGACCAATACTATGTTAGTGTCGAGTTTGGAAGGGTGTTTTTCTTTCAGCTTTGAATAATAGATATCGCTAAACTGAAAATCCTTAAAGGTATTGGCTATCGGGCTTAGAAATTCAATATTGAAAATAAAAAGTCGAAGCAGATACATCACAAAAAACACAAAGAGGGTTGAAAAGAGTACGTCTTTATGGAAGAAGTTTTTCATGTATGAAATGTTCAGTCGGTCAAATATACTTGATATTAATTTGAAAATAATTTCCCAAGTTTCGTTTCATTGTAGATTGGCAAAAATGAATATCGGTTTTTTTGATCATCTGTACCTGGTATAAATATAGATAAACCCGATAAAGAACTACCAGATTTATTTCGGGACTGTTTTTTTACTATTAGTTTATCCTCAACCCAGTTGGAAAAAAGCAAAAGTTTACTTCGCTCCTTTTGATTAGTAATTCCTTCAAGGCTATCTATTAAGGTCAGAAAATCACAATTGGTTTCATCCTCAATCTGAAACACCGTATACCCTGCATTTCTTGTTGTTTGAGAAAGGTCCAGACAATTTATGACCCTATTGATCTGCCCGGGAAACTTTTTAAGCTCTTTATTGTCTACCAGGGTATATAACTGATAATGCTCATCATAATACATAATGCTATCTGCAATTTGAATTCCGTTCAGGCCTGGATTGTTACAAATTATCTCCAGTAATTCTTTATAATAAGTATTTGGTGCGCCAACATTCATTGGTGAAGACATTATATAAGGCGCTGAATCAATAAAATTATATAGATTCTCAATACTTCCCCTGCCACATTGTTGCAGAAATAACAAGCTTACTTTCTCGTTTACATTTTGGTTAAATACCCTACATATTTTTCCGGTTTCCATTGCGTCCAACCATAATCCATTGGGAGCTTTTTCTCTATTATCCTTGCTGTTCATGTATGGATTTTCGTCTAAACACATTTGATTTAGCTTTCCACCATGATCCAGAAAAGTCAATACATAATTTTGAGATTTTAGGTTGTCACTCACCCAATTCAGGAAAGCCTCCAGTTCTCTTACATCACTGCTATTTTCTTTGTTTAATGTATCCCTGATTATAGTTGGTTCACCATTTGAATAAGTGATTAAGATTCTTTGCATTCCTTTCAAGTCATTGAAATCGGCTTGTATTACTACTGCAACATCTTCGCAAATTACTCCTTCTTTTAATTCTTCGATTATACCTTCTCCAAGCCTATCAAGATTATTATCGTATGACATATAATAAATAAATACCCACTTAAATTGCATATTATCCATTACAGCTAACATCGGAGTCTGAAATAATGCCATAATGACAATTAACAACAGTGTTGATTTAGGTATCATGATTATCATTTTTAGTTATTCCTTTTTTTCAACCACTATCAGAGATATGGTTTGCACCGTAAGCTGCGAAGGCTTGACCATTATGGGTTCTGACCTTGTTTGCGTGTAGCTTGTTCTGAACAGTTCTTCCAGGGGGGAAGAATTTCCTCTTATTTTAGCGCCCCTGGTCTGGATGATCATCCTCAGGTCGATGGGTTGCCGGGTGGCAATGAGTTTTAAATATTCATGACCATAAGGGGGCAGAAACTGATACAAATCATTATGGAGGATAACAGAATCTTTCTTTTCAACAACAAACTCTGAAGGAAGTCTTTCATCCCATACGTTGGTTGAAGGCAGCAGAATCTCCAGACTGTTATCCGGCTTAATATCAATGATCTGATAATATATCCGGCTATAACCATCGTTTTTAATTTTAAACATGAACACCTGGCCTTCAGGAAACTCCAGCTTATTGCCATCATTATAAAATTGCTTGATATCCAATTCCGAAGTGACCGTGGCATATTCTTCAATTTCATCCCATTCATAGGTGACAGGAATAATCTCAAAAGTAACCTTGATGCGGGGATCCTTTATGTCTAATTTCTTGATCAGGTTGACCTGGAGGTAGCTGTTGATCGTTTCTGTAATGCTGTCGATATATTTTTCTGTGTTTGCACTTTTAATTTCACCCGCGTACAATACAATTTCATCTGCCGTAATTATCTGCAAATGATTGCTTCCACGTGTAAATTCATTGTTCATTTCAACCACCAGGTCAGGGTTTTCGTCAGTAATCTTTACTTTGGGCATTTCACTGATCCTGGCAATGAGGGCCTCTTCCATCTCTAAATTATTCCTGAGATCAATTTTGACATAGATATCATTGTCACCAAAGTTTTGATTAGTAATATACACCCTGGTATAGCTTATGGTTTCTTTGTCGTATGCTTTGTCGAGCAATACCCTGGAATTAATGCCTGAAGTATGAATGATGGTTCCTGTTGCAACAGCCTGGGCATCATCGGGATCCTTTGTATCCATTGGATAGAACGCCACTTCAGTGCTGTCATAGATACCCATCAGATTACCGCCATTGATCATAACATTTGTTTCGTTTAAAAATTTTGTAACACGGAAATAGGGCTCTGGTGCTTCAGTTTTTCCACCGAAAATTTCCATATCCACTTCTCCGCAAATCTGGGGAGATTGCCGTGGGGTGAGCGTGCTCATATTTATGCTTATGCGGTCGAACAAAACCCTGTAGGTGGTGTTCGGACCAACATCCATCATGGCTTTACTGAAAGCATAGGAGAGTGAGCCATAGGAGGTATCCTTTTCTTTGTCATAATATTCAAAATTTACTTCATGCTGATCTGATCCGCTTAAGGTTACCATGGGGGCTAAATTCCCAATACCGGACTCATCGTCATTATCAAAATTCCCTTTGTCCGGCTCACCTCTAAATGTATATCCGGGTTCGCTGAATACTTTTTCGGTTCCACGGCAGATGGCCATGCCCCGGCTTGCCGTACCCGAATGACAGGCATCCATGATCATCAATACACTCCCATCTGCACCTAATTGTTCACGGATATTATCAGTGAGCACTTTGATCTCATCATCCCTGAGGTGATTTTCACCCTGGTATGTTTCACTCCATTCGCTGCCCATCGCATCCCAGGGAATCATGGATTCATCTTTGCCATCCATTTCGTCACCGGAATCATCCTGGATCTGTTGTCCATGACATGAAAAGTGTATGACAACTATATCGTTCGGCTCAACCACCTTTGCCAGATTCTCGAGTTCCCGGATGATATCTTCCTTTTTAGCCCCGGCATCGGTGATAATTGTGATATTGTCCTTACTGAAGCCTTGTCTTAATAAGGTGCCTTTAATTAATGGAATGTCATTGTCGGAACTAATATCACGCCATTGGCTTTCTTCCGGATAATCTGCCACTGCAATGATGAGGGCATACTTTGTGGGGTCATTGTCTGCATAAGATTTTACCGGAATAAGACCTATCAACAATGCAAGAAATAGAATACTGTAAATGATCTTTTTCATAATATTTTAATTTTTTAAGGGCAATATTGCTGATAATATTGTTCGGCAGGTTGAAAGCTCTGTTCTTTTGCTTTACCAATAAATTTACATGCTTCTTCCTGCATGCCCATATGATGGTACGAAATTCCTTTATTAAAAATGGCCTGAACATAATTTGAGTCAAGCGCAAGGGCTTTGTCATATTCCAACAAGGCCTCTTCATGACATTCTTCAAGGGTAAGAATAATGCCCATATTATTGTAATAAACAGGCTTTGGGTTAATGCGAATTGCATTTTGGTAATCAGCTCTTGCACCTTCATTATCATTGTTTTTCGATCTTGCAAGGGCTCTTCTGAAGTAGGCTTCTTCGGATGTACTGTCTATCTCAACGGCAAGGTTAAAATAGTACAGGGCCGAATCGATAAGGCGATGTTTGTAAAAAGCATCCCCTCTGTCAATTAATGAAATAAGCTCCGGATTTTGAGATATTAATGGCTTATGAACCAGGAGAGTTGAAAATAGAATGAGAAAGATCAAATATCTCATTTAATTCAGCTGTAAAGTTTGGGGTTTTGTAAGAATCATATTGCCCGTCAGGCCAGCTTTGAGCATGCTGAGCCCAACGAACAATAATTATTTCATTTTATTCAATAGACCAGTTATATAATGTAGGATAGACTTCAAATGTATATTCATCATTATGATCACAGGACCTGCATTCCGGCCCCCAGCTTATCTGGTCACCATTACCGAACTCTGCCACTACATATAAGCATGTAGTTCTGGATCCTGTTGTGACACTGCCATTTCCCCATGGAGCCATAAAGCCTTCATAAGAACCATCTACATAGCAATCCAGATACCAATCGGTCCAGTTGTCGAAAGTAACATAGCATGTTCCCGGCCCACTTCCTCTTGAGCTGGCCTCGCCGCCTTTTTCTGCAGGCTGTATGGCCATGGTTTCCATGTCGGAGGCATTAACGTGTTTTCTTACTTCAATATTTGGGTCTGCACCACGTGATTTCCCTTTGGTAACATCACCAGAACCGTTGGCTTTTAAATTTACAGCCTGTTCCTGTCCATAAGTTAATCCGGTGAACAGAAATCCGATAAAAACAAATAAAACTAATTTTTTCATAATACTTTTTTTTGGGTTAATAATAATGCATAAGCCTTAAATATTATAAGTTAAATGATTGGTTTTAAATCGCTTGATTACAATTAACATATAAAGTTAAGAAAATTTTCTTAAGGGGTGCATATTATTAGAAATATTTTTACCCTGACAAAGAAACCCTGGTCATATATTGAACTTTTATGATTATCCGGTTTGCCAGGCGGCCAGCTCATTCATTTCCTATCGGGATGCGGCATTGAGCAGCCATGTCGCATATGCCTCATTGATCTTCCATCGCCTGCCCATGTATTCCTCCGGAGAGGCGAGCACATAATTCAGGAAAGCAAGGACATCAGACTTTGTTGTCAGCCTGAGTGCATCTATCAAACTGAGGCCATCATATTTTCCACCAGGCAATAGTTCTGTCCATGTAGGGTTTTCTTCCAGGTAATCCTGCCGAAACTCCCATATCTTATGGATATCGTACCTCATAAATTCCAGGATATCATCTTCCAGCAGCGGATCTGTGTTACACAGTATCTCCAGCTGGTTGATAATAGAATTCCCATCGATGTCATTAAATATGATGTTCAATTGTGCCAGCCTTGCAATAATAGAATCTTCATTGTGTTCGGGTAGGATACATTGCAGCTTAATAAGGTCTCCCTCCATTACACGTAGTAATGTATCAGTTATATTATTCAGAACCACATAACATGTACTGACATTAAAATCAGACTCAATCAGATTGGCAAGGCCAAGATGCAAATTTTCCCTATCAGCGTATTCTGAAGTATATACGCTGAAAGCGCTTCCTGTATCACCTTTGATTATCCCGTGATTTATGCCCCCATAGATAAGAACCCACAAAGTATCATGGTTTATGGCGTATACATGATCGATGCTAAAATTGACCCACTCAGGCTTTCCCGGCTGTCCAATTGATTCCAACGGCTGATTGTATAGCTGAAACCAAAAATAATAATCGGCCAGGAAAGTTAAAGCATCATTGATGTTTTTGCGATTTCCCGACTCCCTGAGGTATTGCAAAGAACGTTTTGTAAGAGCGATGGCATCATTGAATTCGTCCATTTGACTTTTTGTGCCGGCTGCCATTTCATAGCAAGCTCCAATAAAATTATGGTCCGAATCATCTGTTGCAAGCTCCTCTTTAATGGCAGCCATGAATTTTTCGTATGCTTTCTGCGGTTTAAAATCAAAGTAAAATGACATGCCATCATCATATTGGGTTTTTGCCTTTTCATGATTTTGTGAAAACATGATGTTGCCTGCAAGCAGCAAGGGGATGAGGAATAACAGCTTTGGGGATCTCATGCTCAATATATCTAATTGCCTGAAAAAAATATTTTGTAGCGATTTTATGCCATTAATGCTGTATCAGTGCCTTGAATGGTAAATATATAAAAAGTTTCTGGAGGATTAAAACGATTCATATACAGTTTACAATATACAATATACAGTATACGGCATCACCACACCCTAAAATCAAACTCCACATTCTCCTGCCGCAAGGTAGGCTTCTGTAAACATGATATTGCATAAGAGCATCATTATGTTAAGTTACTTCCCCCTTTTCTTTATCTCATCCCTTATCTCTGCAGCCTTCTCGTAGTCTTCCTGGCTTATGGCTTCCTTTTTTAGCTTCTCAAGTTCTTCAATACTAAAAGCATCGTATTTTCCTGCTGGTTTTGTTGGCTCATCTGTTATTTTAACCACACCTGAAACCACCACCGGGAAATCCTGCCCGAAGCCATAACTTACCGGAAATTGCTCTGAACCTTTATATCGTTTTGAAAGTTCGGGAACTGTTCTTTTAACAAAGGGTAGTAATTCTTCAACGGTCACGTTGTTGTCGTTGGCGGCATCTGCGCCACCGGCAAGTCCGTTTAATAAAGCATAGGTGAATACACCATGTCCAAGTGAACTTACTTCTGATGCAAATTGCTCTGAACCACTGGCAGCTAAAAAGTAAGTGCCGGTGCTTTTTGCCAGAAGGGCAATAGCACGTTCTTCAACTGCACTACGATTGGCAAGCATATCAACTGCCCCACCGCTCTGACAAGCATCCAGAATGAATAGCTGCTTCTGGGCCTTTATGTCCCTTGAAAAATTCATTATAGCATTTGCCGAAATAGCTGAGTTTTCAAGTGTTTCAGGATTGTACATTTCGGTAACTTCGTAAGGGAGAAGATAAAATATGGGCTTATTGTTTTTTTCTGCAATACTCATGGAACCGTGACCTGCATAGTAAAAGATAAAAACATCATTGGGCATGGCCTGTGCCTTTATGGAATCGAAAGCAGCTGTAATGGCTTTTTTACCGGCCTGCTGATCTAACAGTCTGATCAGTTTTACATCGCCAAAAATATCTTTGGCGCCTTTGTCAATTCCTGCAACAAAAGCTTCCGCGTCATGAACTGCATAATTGAGTTTATAACTACTTTTTTTGTATTCGTTTATTCCAATAGCAAGCACATACAAATTGCTTAGTTGTTGAATTTTTCCGGTATAGGCAACTTTGAAATTTTCTGACTTTTCCGTTCTCTCCTTATTAAATGCCGTGATTTTTATATCATTCACACCAGAAAGTAACTTGATATAAAAGGTTTTTGTAATAGTATTATCCTTACTATCAATGTCCATAACTTCTGAGGAGTTTAATTTCCCATTATGGTATATCCTTAGTTCATCAATACCTCCACCACGATCGGTGAGTTGTACACTAACCTTTAATAAATTGTCTGGTGCAGATAATGTGCCAACTCCGCGGAGGCTTTGATCTGGTTCAGTAATTTCAATACCAGGTGATGGTTTTTGGTTTTCAAAATCGATGGTAGCTTTTTCTATTTTTTCGCCATTCATAACCATTTCCCATAGTCTGGGCCTGTAAAACTGTTCATAATAAGCTTCTAAAGGTATTACTTCATTCCCCTGCACAAAATACATCGTTTTCATGGCTCCAGGAGTGGCATCAAAAAGGCCGTTTTCAGAAAGTGTAAGCATTTCGTTCCTGTTAAAAACAAATTGCTTAACAATCATTTTTCCATTTTGTGCATCCCAGATAATGAAGCTACCATCTTGGGATGCTGATGAAATTATTTTTCCATCAGGGCTATATCTGGCAGTATTTATTCTATTGACATGTCCCTTCAAAGAATGCAATAGCTTGCCATTTTCAGCATCCCAGATTTTAATTGTATGATCAAAAGACGCCGTTACAATCGTTATTCCATCAGGACTAAATTTTGAAGAATAAACAACAGAGTTATGTCCATTTAAAGAATGTAATAAATTTCCGCTTTCAGCATCCCATATCTTCGCCGTATTATCATAAGAGCCTGTTAAAATAATTTGTCCATTGGGGCTGTAGGTAGCAGATATAACTATATCTGTATGTCCTTCTAAAGAATGTAATAACTCTCCAGTTTTGGCATCCCAAATTTTAGCTGTCTTATCATCAGAAGCCGTAATGATATTCTTTCCGTTAGGACTGAATACCGCAGAATTAACACCATTATTATGCTTTCTCAAAGAATGTAGGAGTTTCCCATTTTCGACATTCCAAATTTTGGCTGTATTATCATCCGAAGCTGTTACAATATTCTCTCCATCAGGACTGAATTTGGCAGAATTAACATCATCATTATGTTTTTTCAATGAATATAATAGTTTTCCATTTTCGGCATCCCAGATTTTAGCTGTATTATCCCATGAAGCTGTTACAATATTCTTTCCGTCAGGGCTAAAACTAGCAGAAATAATCCAATCAGTATGTCCTTCCAAAGAATGTACTAATTTTCCACCTTCAGCATCCCAGATTTTAGCTGTATTATCCCATGAAGCTGTTACAATATTCTTGCCATTAGGGCTATAGCAGGCATTATTAACAACGGAGGTGTGTCCCTCTAAAGAATGTAATAGCTCTCCAGTTTTGGCATCCCACATTTTAGCTGTACTATCCCATGAAGCTGTTAAAATATTTTTTCCATCAGGACTAAATCTGGAAGAATTTACCGCTAAGTTATATCCTTCCAAAGAATGTACTTGTTTTCCATTGCCGGCATCCCAAATTTTGGCTGTCTTATCATCAGAAGCCGTCACAATATTCTTTCCGTCAGGACTATAGCTGACATAATTAATCAAGTCAGTATGTCCTTCCAAAGAATGTAACAGATTTTTGGTGTCGGTATCCCAAATTTGTGCTGTATTATCATCGGAAATTTTTATATAACTCATTCTATCGGGACTGTATGTAACAGAGTTAATTACATCAAAATGTCCTTCTAATGATTCTAATAGTATTCCAGAATTGGCATCCCAAATTTTAGTTGTTAAATCAAATGAAAACGTTACAATGGTAATTCCATTGGAACTGTATCTGGCAGAATAAACATAAGAGCTATGCCCTTTCAAAGAGTGTAATAGTTTCCCATTTTCAGAATTCCAGATTTTGGCTGTATGATCATCGGAAGCTGTTACTACATTCTTTCCGTCAGGGCTAAATCTAGCAGAATTAATCCAACCAGTATGTCCTTCAAAAGAATGTAATAACCTTCCCGTTTCAGCATCCCAGATTTTGGCTGTATGATCCGATGAGGCTGTTACGATAGTTTTTCCTTTGGGGCAATATTCCGCATAATTGATTGGGGCAGAATGACCAACAGGCAACACCAACTCCGGCTTATTCTGAGCAAAAAGAACAGAACAACAAAATATCGGTACAAAAAAAAGAATATTAACTACAAATACAAATCTTGATTTCATATGCCTGGGAAATGAAATAATAAAGTTACTTAAATATATTCAAATCTCAATATGGCTAATAATAAAATTAATATTTGCACAGGCAATTCATTCTGAACCTGCGCATTACAGGAATTAATATTTTTACATGGGAAAAGCAACTCTGGAAAGTCCCTTTCTAAAGAAAACGGAGATTTATCTGTTGGAATGATTGTATTCATCAAACAAAATATTCAGACAAAATATTGTGCCCATTCCTTCTTATACTTCTAAATTTGTATTAATTTGGCAATATAACTTGCTAAATTTATATAAATATGTTAAGTTTGTAAACTATATGTGAAAATATTCTACTATGGAAAATATATGGTATGACAGGTATTATGAGTCAGATACCAGTTCCATTTTGAAAAGGGGAAAGGTGTTTGTACTTACCGGACCGAGACGAACCGGTAAAACAGCCTTGATAAATAAACTCATCTCTTCAAATAATGGCAGCATTTTTTCAGGAACTGGTGATGATATGAGATTACGGGAGATATTATCATCACAGTACCTGCAACAGATAAAGTCAAATTTGGGAGCTTATGATCTGGTTTTTATTGATGAAGCCCAAAGAATCCCTGAAGTTGGAATGGGTTTAAAACTATTGATTGACCACTCTCCTGAAATGGTCGTAATCATAACAGGTTCATCATCATTTAGCTTATCAAAATATACCGGAGAGCCACTTACTGGCAGACAGATTATACGAAAACTTTATCCTGTTTCAGTACTGGAGATTTATAATCAATTTGGTGGTATGTATGTTCAGGAAAGATTGGAAGATTTGATGATCTTTGGTTCTTATCCTGAAGTGCTGAAGTCGTTAAACGGAGAGGGAAAGATTGAATATCTTTTAACATTGAGGGATTCATATCTTCTTAAAGATGTTTTTGAAATGGAGCAAGTCAGGTATCCTTCAAAAGTTTTTGACCTGCTAAAACTTCTGGCCTTTCAAATTGGAAATGAAGTTTCGTTGAATGAACTTTCAAATAAATTAGGGATAGCCAAACAAAGTGTGGAGAGATATCTGGAGCTCCTGGAAAAAGCGTTCGTCATCGTTAAAGTAAATGGCTTTTCAAGAAACCTGAGAAATGAGGTGACAAAAACTGCCCGCTATTATTTTTATGATAACGGAATCAGAAATGCAATAATCAACAATTTCAATGATCTTACTACGCGAAATGATACAGGAATGTTATGGGAAAATTTCCTGTTTATCGAAAGATTAAAAAAGCAGGAATATAAACGGATATTCTCTACCAACTATTTTTGGCGTACTTACGATAAAAAGGAAATTGATTTAATTGAAGAACGTCAGGGTAAACTTTATGCCTATGAGTTCAAATATTCCCGTAGCAAAGCTAAAATACCACTGGCATGGAAAGCTGCTTATCCTGATTCAGAGTCTTACATTATCAGCCGGGATAATTATCTGGAATTTTTAACGTGAAAAGAAAGCTATAAGGCACTGAATCCATTGCCCTTCCATCAGCATCACCACACCCTAAAATCAAACTCCACATTCTCCTGCCGCATAGTCGGCTTCTGTAATCCATTGGTTAAATCCTGAACCGATTCACTCACATAATCCCTCAATTCGGAAACTGTAATTTCTCCATCATTATTTAAATCTGCATCCATTGTTTTCATGCCATTCAGGATAGAATAGGTAAACACGCCGTTCTGCCATTCATCTGCTTCCATGGCCCAGCTATCCCCGGCAGCGGCGCTGATCACCACTGCTCCTGAGCCACGATTGAGGTTGGTGAACAGTTCCTGCATCAACTTGAAGGAGTTTTGTAACCCCAGTTTTTTCGTTCGCTTAGATGATATTGCACCAACACGGGGAGTGTATTTCATTACACCCTTCTTTAAGTTTTTTTGTGTTGTATCAGAATGATAGGCCATGAGTCCATCTTTGTCGACTTCACCTGAATGACAGGCATCCATTAAAAATAGTTTCTTTCTTGCAGGAATGGAATCCAGCAGCCATTCCAGTTCATCATAGCTTATCCCTCTTTCTGAAGGATTGTTGAAATCAATGTCATGAGTGGCGAAGTAGAAATCGAAATTGTCATCCAGAAGGCCGTGGCCGGAGACAAATAAAACCACCTGGTCATCCACATTCGTTTTCAAAAGTTTTTCTTTTAAGGTAATGATAGAATCACGACCGGCTGCCTGGTCAAATAATGTGTCTATAAAGATCTCATTCCACTGATCATTTTCCAAAAGAAATTGTTCTGTGATATCTCGTCCGTCTTTCACGGCGTACTGCAGGTTCATTTCATCCTGTTCATACTCTGATACACTGATGGCAACAATATAAAGATCCGGTTTTACAATTTCTTCAGGATCGTAAGTAATTACAAGTGTTTTCTTTAAAGATTCCACTCCGTTTTGGTTCAGGCAAGAAAGCTGTATTTTATTGCGGCCTGGCGAGAGCAGAAGATTGATTTTTTTATCAAATGTATAGGCCTTTCTTATATTAAGTCGTAATCCTTTCTTTCCATAGATGGGAATATCATTGACCCAAATATTAAGCCTGTCAAGATGGGTTGTTTCATCAACTGCTTTTATGTCAAGCAAACAAAAAGGGTCTTGTGTTTTTATATTTATCGATTCAAGGTTTCCAATATATATTTGGGGCAAAGTAATAGAATCATTAAATTGTCTGGGATGCACATTCATACTTGCCAGTCTTTTATGGTAAGCTTGAAAATAGATATCGACAAGTTCTTCCGAAGCATATCCCAATCGCTTCATAATAATATCAGGTCTGTTGTATATTAAATCAAATTGCTCGAAATGATAAACCATGCTGTCTTTTTTAAACCCAATTCCGCTTTTAACTCCTCTACTTGCCATATAGTAATTATCAGGTGTAAAGATCACATAATCATTTTCCTCAATATTGATAATTGTTAAAATCAAATCCATTGTCTCTCTGTTCCATATCTTTATCTGTCCGTCATTAGCTGTAGTGATAATTTTTTGTTTATCACTTGATAGTGCTATCCCGGAAATTGCACCATCATGACATTTAAATTCTTGAAACTCACTTCTTATCACATCTGATACAATGCATACATAGCCCTTATCTGTTCCGATGATGAATTTATCTTCTTCATATGCCTGTAAATTTTCAATTGTGCCATTATTTATGCTAATACCGGATATGACCTGTTTCTCATCGATAAGCCTGTTTATGAAAAAAACATCATAGGATGAACTGTAGGCTAAATACTTTCCATTATTTGATAGTGATAATTTAAAATTATATGGAGCAAGGGTAAAATGTACTTGTTGTTCCTGGATTATTTTTTGCTTCGATAGGTCATAGGTGCCAATGTAGTAATTATCAATTTGGTTATTCTCTCCTGTGTTACAGGAATAAAACAGCAAATTATCGTGGAGACAAAGATCCTGAACCCAATTCGTATTATTTATCGTAATTTGATCTGTTTTGCTATTCGTGTTCAGATCACATACAATTATACCGTTAGGGGATTGTCCCGGATTATTATAAAAGTCTCCTGCTATGTATGCTAAGCTATTGTTTATAGGGTCATATTGGTAATCAAATAAACATCCCGGAAATTCAGCAATTATTTCATCGTCAGCGTAGTTATAAATTAAAGTTTTATGTTCTTTATTTGTTTCCATTATATCTGACAACTTGTTAGCTATCAGTATCTCTCCTGTATTATTAAATTCAAGACTTATGATATCCTCAATAAGTAAGTTTTTTTGTGTCAGATTGCTTAAATCCCACAGTTTAATGTGATTATTGTATGCATAATCAGTTGCGATAACTGCTTTATTCGGGTGGGTGGAAAGAGAAGAGATTCCATCAATGTGAGCAGGAGATTTCCAAATACTTTCACCATTATTTGCATTCCACAGTAATATTTCTCCCTTATATGCAGTAGCCAAAAAGTTTAGTTTCGCACTGTATCCCATTGAAGTAATTGCCCACAGGTCAATTTTTTGATGATTTGAATTAAACTGAAATAACTGATTTCCAGTCACCACATCAAAAGCAATGATATTCCCTTTTGCATCATCACAAAATATTGTATCACCTGAACCCCAGCATGCAATCTGGGCTTTTGTGCTGAATATTTCTTCTCCCGAGTTTAAATCAAGGACCCTGATGTTTTTAAAATTATTAAACATAATGTACTGGTCCGTACTATTAAAACTTAATTCGAGATGCCCGTCCATTCTATCATCCGGAGCATTAGCAAAAGAAGTAAGTTTTCCTGTTTTAATTTCAACAATAGAAACGGAATCCTGCTTCATAAGGGCAATATGATGATGATGATGACTTAAATCAATATCATATATGGGGGAATTATATCCAAATTGGGCCTCTCCGGCTATGCTATCGTTAGCTAACGAATAAACAAAAATATAAGGATCTGAAGATTTAATGCTAAACAATATTGCATCAGAACCTTGATAAAGGATGATGTCATCAATTGCATTTCCGTATAAATATTCCCGGATATTAATTTCCTTTTTAATTTCTCCCTTTATCGGGTTTACAATATTGAAATTAGAATACCCAAAAAGTATAAGTTCAATTGTTTCATTTTCATTCACCACCATCCCTTGTGTTGCATCACAAACGATACTGCTTAATAATAATCCGCTTTTAAGATCCCATGTTTTTACGGTTCCTTCCTTGTCGTGACTGAACAAGTATCGACCTTCTTTAGAAAAGCACAATGAATTAACAGAAACGGAATGCCCGGATTGAATAATGGTTTGAAATTCTTGAGATATTGATATTTCAGAAATTAAATAAATAATTATAAACGACACATATTTTATGATTCCCATTCTATTAAATTTATATGGATAATCAGACAGTGTAAAGCAATAAGTTACAATGCATCATGATAATAAATCTAATCTATTCAATTAGCACAAAAGCAGCCCAATAATAAGGATCATATTTATTAAGCATTGCCCTTTGTGTTTCTGTAAATGCCTCTCTGATGTTTTTTGTATTTAACAGCTGCGTGTAAAAAAGGGTCATAAATTCAGAAGTTTCTTTATCAGGCACCTGCCATAAACTCATGATCAAATAATCGACCCCCGCCATTTTAAAAGACCGCTGAAGCCCGTAAACCCCTTCGCTGCCCTTTATATCGCCCAGGCCTGTTTCGCAGGCTGAAAGCACCACCAACTGTGTGTTGAACAGATCCATACCTGATACTTCATAAGCGGTTAATATGCCATCATCAACCCCTTCGGATATTTCCAGCCCTTTCCACGCCAGGTTTGCCCCCGACATGATGACTCCTGAGCGTATTAACGGATTATCGGATTCCTTAAAGACCATATTGTCTCCCGGGGTAGATGCTCTGCCATCATTTTTTTCCTTTTCCGGATCAGGAAAGAAAAAGCCATGGGTTGCCAGGTGGATGATTCCCGGGGAATTATTGCCGGCCAGGGATTTAAAAGACTCTTCGTTACCTTCAAAGCCCTGATATAAGGTAGTTGAAACTTTCTGGTCCCTCAATAGTTTATCAATGTTTTCTGATTCGAGCAAAGTGCCTTTAAGATAAGTCCATGAATCACCCCGGCTTGAATCTGCTGAATTTAAGCTCCTCTTGTCTGCATAAAGAATATTATCTTTCGTATGCTTATATATATTTGAGTTTGCAAGTATTTCATCTACCGTCATATCATATTGCAGGCCACCATACACTGCAACATCCAGGGATACAAAATCTATTTTTTCGCTTATGGGCCTGGCAATTCTTCCGGTGGTACTAACATAAACCAGATCGTACTTATCGGATAATAAAAGGGAGTCATTATACGGGATTGCAGCAAAGGAAATACTATGCAACAGGCCGGCAGGAGAGTAATACACTGTTTCAATGCCTTTTAACAGGCTGTCAAGCGGTTCCCAGATAAGAGAATATAACGAATCGGCATAAGAAATTGATGTATAAGAGGAGAGTCTGCCTACGTCCCGTTTTTTGCCATATAGTTTTACTGCCAGCATTGCATCACTCTTTGATTTCGATTTTTTAATATAGTCCTCTAACTCATTTTCTTCAAAGAGCTGGATCATTTCAGGATATTTGCTGTCATGTTTTAGGAGTAAGGCGCAATAAAGTATTGAATCTGTCCACTTTTTATCGTGAAAACCGAAACTGATAAACTCAATGGCGGCTTCATCTGGCTTCAGGCCTTTTTGAACATCCTGCCAGCTAAGATTCTGCATATTTTTATAATCGCTGAATTCTTGTGAACCGCTAACCAGTTGTCTTTCAATAATCGTTGCTTTTTCTTCCAATTCCTTAGGATTCTGATAGCGTTTGCTTTTTTCAGTGGAATACAGGCGCGCAATCTGCCTGTTTAATAATTGCCACTCATCAAATTTATTGATAAGTGCAGTATCCCCGGAACTTAAAACGGCTACCCGCATGGCTGTTGAGGACTTTAATAGAATGCCTTTATTCGTAAGTGTATTGTCAAATACATATGTTGTTATTTTAGATGCCGTACTTTTATAGCGGAGAGCAAATGAATTAAATCCATCGAAAGTTTTACCTATGGTTTTTACATATTCTTCTTTCTCTTTTTCTGACAAAAAAGCAAAGTTTACGTTAATATTATTTCTAATAATACTGATGCCTTTTATGAAATACTTCATAGCTTCATCATACTGACCTATCATAAAAAATAACCCTGCCATGTTGTTTACAGTAAGACCATAGCCTGGGTGGTCTTTACCCACCGTGCTTTCAGTAACCTTCAAGGCTTCCAGGAATAAGAGTAGTGCTTTATCATAATGCCCCATTGACCTATATAATTCAGCAAGATTGTTTAGGCAGATTCCGTAGTCTTTTCCACTATTGGTTTCAGCGATTTCAAGAGATTTCAACTGCAAGGATAGTGCCTCTTCATATCGCCCCATAATTCTATATAATCCAGCAAGGTTGCTTAAGCAAGTTCCGTATTCCGGATGAGATGTTCCTAATTTGTTTTCAGTGTTATCAAGAGCTTCCAGATATAATAATAATGCTCTTTCATACTGTCCCATGTCCTGATATAGTCCAGCTATATTGTTTAGAGTAACGTCATGAGATGGACTATCATTTTGGTCGTTTTCAAGGACTTTGAGATATAAGGGCAATGCTTTTTCATATTGCCCCATTGATCTGTACAAGCTTGCCAGGTCATTTATGAATCTATTATATGCAGGATGGTATTTACTTAGTTTCAATTCAATATCTTCAAGCATTTTCAAGTACAAAGACAGTGATTTTTCGTTCTGTCCTAAGTGGAAATATGATAAAGCCAGACCGTTTAAGCAAGAATAATAATCAAGGGGATTTTTCCAAAGATCAGGTTCATTTATATCGATAGCCTCTAAGAATAATTGTATTGCTTTCTCATATTGCCCCATATTATTATATAAGCTTGCCAAATTGATCAATAGTTTGCTATAATGCGGATTCTTTTTGTTCGATGTTTTTTTGTTAAATGCCAGAGCTTCCAAATATATAGGCACTGCATTTTCATATTGCCCCATCTCATTATATAATCCACCAAGATTGTTCAGGTAAACGCTGTGAAACTGATAATCATTGCAAAATACCTTTGGGATATTTCCAAGGGTATCTAGATACAAATGCAACGCATTTTCATACTGCCCAACTATTCTACGCATTTCAGCCAGTTGAAGTAAGGCAATACAATATTCTGACGTGCTCTCTTCTGGAACTTTATGAAAAGTTTTAAAATTTTCCTCAAATAATTGCCATGCAGCTTCATATTGCATCTTGGTTTTGTATAAGACTGCAAGATTGTTTAAACACTCTCTATACTTCCAATTGTCAGTTTCCGGACCTTTTTTAAATATGGCCATGGCCTCGATGTATAGTGGTTCGGCTTTATCAAGATCTCCCATAGCATGATACAAATCGGCAAGGTCCAAACAAGCAGAAGCATAATAACTACTCTCTTTGCCATTTGTAATCTCATTGAATAAATTGATTCCCTTCTCGTAATATTTTATAGCATCTACGGGATTGTTTCCATCTAGATAACTATAAGCTACCCAAATACATAATTCCGTATATTCTAGATCAATGCCGTATTCTTTATCGTATTGCTGCATAGCTTTAATAAATTCATTAGCAGCAAGTTCATATTGCTCATTGTTGTAATATCCCCATGCCTTTTCTTCATGATCAATATAATCCTGTGACATACATATGGCAAAGGATAAGAGCATTATAAGAGTTAGAACATTTTTTTTCATTAATATCATCTTAATATATACTCAAGTAAATTATCAGGAACATATCATAGGAATTATTTTTAAGCAAATACGGGTGCCACGTTATCCTTATTTATGTAAATCCGGGTAGTTAAGACAGTATAAATATTTCATCCTGCAAACTTTAAAGCACTCAATATTGCTTATATATCGTGAAATTTATTATTTGAATATTTATCATATCTCCTTTTCAAGCATTGATTCCAATCATTGATTGGAATTCATAGAGATCGCAGCATATAAAAATAGTTAAAAAAGCCAACTATCACAAGTGCAACAGCCCTGAGGTAAGAAGAAAAGCGTATGGGTTCTATAAAGATTGCATATATTTACAGTGCTTCACCAAAACCCAAAAACATGGATTATAAAAGCATAAAATTTAACAGGGACGAACTTCATGCGTTTGTTTTACTTTATGTTGCCAATGCAGACATGGAGATAGATTCTGATGAAATAGGCTTTATCAGAAAACACATTAAAAAGAAAAAACTTCATGAAGTAGAGAAGGTTTTTGAGAAGTGTAACGACAATGAGTGCCTTCAGATCATCCTGAATCATAAGGATGAATACTTTTCAACCCGGGAGAGCAAAGATGAGCTTATGCAAGAAATTGCTAAGCTGATTATGGCTGATGGTGAGAAAAATCAGATGGAAGAAGCCATTTTGATGGGCTTAAAAAGAATACTATAGTGGATTTTGACGATTTTCCCGGAAAGCCAATCAATTGGGAGGAGCTCGGGGATGCATCTTATGCTATGTGGGCTCCCTCTGATGAAGACCCATTGTTTACCAAATCACAGGTTACGGGCAGGTGGACTGATATATATGAAACTGTTCAGGAAATAGAATCTTACATTGCAGCCAATATTTTAAGAAACCTGGGATTATCGGAAGATTTTGTGAACAGGATAGAATTACCTGACGAATTAAATACCATTGCTGTACTTGCAGCCGGTGGTATCCATATTATCATATCGTTCTCGCAGGATAAAGGTATCCGGTTTCACTTTCCAAATACTGCTTCACTGGATTACAGACTTAACTTTTTAGATCGTTACATTGAAGTGTGCAAATCTTTAAAAAAAGAAATTGAAGTCAATAATTGGTCGAAAGATGCAGACCAGGATTCAATTGGGTGGTGGAACTCAACCTTAAAGATAATTGCTATTACAGAGCGAAATGGGGCGGTAGATGAAGTAGGCAAAATAATCTAATAATACCAGCTCAATCCTTACAATTTGAAAAAACACCCCATCCTATAGATGGTCAAAGAAGTACTTCGCCATCTTCACATTAAGATGTACACGATCCATCCCTCCCACACCATGCCCGTGGCCGGGATAAACGAAATAATCAACCTGCCTGCCCTCACTGATGAATTTCTTGATCAGTGATAAGGAATGCTGCCATACCACCACAGGGTCGGAAGTACCGTGAATGATAAGAAGATCACCTTCTAATTTGTCAGCATGGTTCAAAAGGCTGGCTTCTTCATAACCTTCGGGGTTTGACTCCGGCGTATCCATATAGCGCTCACCGTACATGATTTCATAATATTTCCAGTCGGTGACAGGCCCGCCACAAACACCTACCTTGAAGTCGTCGGCTTGCTTAAGCATTAGGGAGATGGTCATAAAACCGCCATAACTCCAGCCGTTCACGCCTATTCTGTCAGGATCGATAAACGATAGTGATTTTAAGTATTCAACCCC
>Ga0164313_10001214_pt1 | contig 22650 bp, 19 predicted proteins | sample GuaBasSedimGuay4_FD_113735 | JGI IMG/M metagenome (GOLD analysis project Ga0164313, IMG submission 113735) | Subseafloor sediment microbial communities from Guaymas Basin, Gulf of California, Mexico - Guay4, Core 4569-4, 0-3 cm | ecosystem: Environmental > Aquatic > Marine > Hydrothermal vents... | reverse complement strand
CCGGAGGTTAAAAATTACCCAGCCGGGATTTTCGGTTTCACCAAACGATTTACGAACGTTGTTCCTGGCAGCGGCAGCAATTAATTCAGGGGTTATTGCCCATCTTTTACGCTCGTAGGTTAATGTAGAAGTGTATTTAAATGGAGGAAGCTGCGGTAAAACCTCACCAAATTCATCTTTGCCAAAGCTATAGCTAAAAACATTTACCCAGGTAAACGCTTTTTTATTCCATATTCCGGAAGCTTCAAAACCATACATATTGGCGTGGTCTATTGAGGTGTAAACTTTCACCCCATTTGCCCCAATGGTCATGGTGCTAAGCTCGGGGTCAATTTCACCAACAATGTAATCGGATATGGCGTAATAAAAACCGGTTAGATTAAAATTAAAAGCAGGTGTTTTATAGTTAAGCGAAATGTCACCCTGCCATGCCGATTCGGGTTTAAGATCGGGATTGCCGATGTAGTCGTATCCATCGTAAGCATTAAAAAGATAAAAACCGAATTGTTCCGAAATGGTTGGTAATCGTTGTTTAAAAGCAGCGGTTAAATTAATGGAGAAAGCATCGTTGATCAAAAATTCGGGCTGTACCATAACATTCCAGATGTTTTGCTTAAAAGGGTCATCAACATCATATCCGAAAATGCGTAAATGATCTTTTCCAAACTCCGTTTGCAATTCAGAAATTCCGCGGTCGAACCTTAAAGATCCGGATAAGACTATTTTTTCATTAATTTCCCATCGGTCGGCTAAATATAAACCGGCAACCACTCTTTTAATATCCGGCCATGTAAGCATATACATCGGAACGCTTTCGGGGGGATACATAGTCATTTCGGCGAAGGAATAATTTACGAAGCCATCGGCTTTAAGACTTATGGTGTGGTTGTTCGTATTATTCGAGACCAGGTTTAAAAAACCGCCGTAAGTATCGCTTGTGCCTGGCATATCCATGTGCATGGGCACATCGGGGCGTTTGGTATCATCCATTTCGTGATATATGTTATTTCCATAAAGTTTAAGCTCTAGTTTTTGGAGTATATTATTAAAGAAAAACCGTTCGTAGGTAAAGCTGTAAATGCTTGCTTTGGCTAAGCCAACGTCCATAGGCAAGGCAGCATAACCAACATCCCAGGCCTGGTCGTAAATAAAATCTAATTTGAATCGGTTAAATTTTGAAAAATTTGAAACCAGGTTAGCCGAAAAATTTGCTTTATTGTATTGCGTATATAAAACTTCATTGCCGTCAGGATCTTTATAATTATCGCTGGCACGGTATGCACCGCTTACACGCAAACCAAGGTATTTATTTGAGTATCCGATATTTAGAAATGAGGAAAAAGCATCGCTAATGGTTTGATAACCAGCTGATGCAGCCCCAGTAAATCCTTTGTTTTTTAGGTCTGGCTGTGCCATTTCCATATTGATGCAACCGCCTAACCCAGGACCAGTGCTGCATGAGGTCACATCACATCCTGCCTCTATTTCTTTTAAATTATTTGATTCGACATACGACGAAACAGGATCCATTTTATCGGTGCATGCCCCAAAAATATGCATCCCGTCAATGGTTAAGTTTATTTGTCCGGCCGAGAACCCCCTGAAAACCGGTTCAGGGGCAAAATTACCCCGCTTAATCAGCGAGATTGAAGGAAGCCTTTCCATCACATTTTCGGTAAGGTTCATCCCGTTTCCTTTGTAGTAATTAGTCAAAAGGTTTTCTGACCCCACTTCTATAACTTTGAACTCAGAGAGTTCTACAGAAGGAACAAAATCGAGGGTATCTTGCCCTGTTCCCCCGAAATGGAGGAGCAGGGCAAATCCCAATACCATCCTTATTTTAAAAGGATTTTGAAAAAACATTTTTTTCGCTATTGAAAAGTGATATCGAAATAACGATCATTATTCAACGTATCGCCTTGTGCATTAATCACTGTAACATGAACTCGCCACCAACCCGTCATAGTAAAATTAACAACACCGTTATAATGACCGTCTGAAGTATGAACTGGGTCAACGTTATTCGGAGAACCATGTCCCATATCTGGCATTTCAGGTTTAATTACTACCGTCATTTCTTCCATTGCAGGCCAATCCATCATCGAGGCCCTTTTGTTTATTAATACTTCAAAAGTGTTTTCGCCTACCTTTGAGTCTTCGGGTTGAATTAGCGATACGAAGTAAGAAGTTGTGGAGTCAATCATCGATGGGAATGAATATATTTGAGGTTCATCTTGGTCCATTACGGGTACCACTAGATCCGCAGTACCTACACCATTTAGATGAACCGATACTGTCCAGCTACCCATCATCGAAGACATTACAAAAGTAATTGCGCCTTCGTATTGTTTTGTTTCTGAATTAAATGTTGGTGTTTCCATTGGGCATGAATGCATCATTCCCGACATCATTTCCATCATAGGATGCATTATAAATTCATCGGGCTCAACTACTTCGCCGGAAATGGAATCCTTAACCGTAAAAAATACTTGGTTATATCCTGGGTATAAGTCTTCGGTTAAAGCGTAAAGTTCTACTTTTAAACCCGATCCGATTGCAAAACCCTCTTCGATTAATTTTTGATTGTTTTCAATGGGCTGATTATCGGTTTCTTCAGGAGTTTCATTTTTATCGCATTGTGTAAATCCGACTAGCAAAGCAAGCGGAAGTATATATAAAAGTAATTTTTTCATCTGGTAAATTTTTAGTCGGATGGATATTTTTGTAATTGAAATCCATTCCATTTTTATTATGGATGGGAGATTACGTGATTTAAATTTTTTTTGATTAAACCAAAGCAAGGGATTGCCTTAGCCTGAATATCTAAAATCAACTAATAATGAAATGTTCCGGTTAAGCGGATATATTATTAGTTATGGATTGTAGAATGAGTTATTAAAATTAAGCCTGGGGAGGACGGAAAAGATCAGATTGATACTGATCTGCAATTGAATTTTTAGAATAGACAATGCGTTTCTGGTTTAATTCAGTCGCAACAAAAAGATGATGCGAAATATTCTCAAAAATCCATTGCAATTCGGTTACCTCTTTTTGACTGTTTGGGGCAAAAGGGCTTTTATTGTCTTCGGGCTCTTGATTTTGTATAGCTTCAACCAACTGACAGGTACCATGGCAAGTGCTTTGTGGGGCATTATTAACACAGGATTTTTCTGCAATTTCAGCACGGTTTATTTGGAATTTGGAAAAAACGACTGTTTGATTTACAAACGGTAAAACCATTAACCAAATAAGTACTGTGCTTAAAATCTTCACAATTAATTCTCTGTTTATTAACACAAAACTAAAATTTAATTTTACAAATGTGGATGTTTTGTAGCATTATTGACAAGACAAATTCTCGGAAAATCAATAACACCTAATTTAATATTCATTTGTTAAATTCATTTAATTGCTTAATTACTAATAAAATAAGAGTATAATATTAGCAATCAAATTAGATTGTAAAAATTGTTGCATTATCGATATAATATTATCTTTGGCACAATATGACACGCAACCGCATAGATTTAGAATGCCAAAATTGTGGAATTAGGAACGACTCGATGTTTGGGGGATTATGCGCTCATACTATTTCTTCAATCAATGGGTATAAATCGACCAATGTGTACCGAAAGGGGCAAATACTTTTTCACGAAGGTACAAGGCCGTTGGGTGTGTATTGTATCAATAAAGGAAAAATCAAACTTTACAAGTTAGGCAACGAAGGCAAGGAGCAAATAATTCAGTTGGCCAAACAAGGCGATATATTGGGTTATCGTGCGATGATAAGTGAAGAAATATATCCGGTATCTGCCGAAACCCTCGAAGAAAGCCAGGTTTGTTTTATTCCTAAACAGGATTTTTTACAAATGATTGCCGATAACCACGAACTTTATGCGCGGTTATTTAAACACGCCTGCCATGAGTTGGGAATAATGGCTCAGAATGTAACAAATCTTGCGCAAAAAACCGTGAGGGAGCGTTTGGCCATCACGTTAATAATGTTAAAAGAAACATACGGTATTGATCACGAAGAGAATGATAAAGTTGTGATTAACCTTACCCGGGAAGACCTGGCAAATATCGTTGGTACTGCTACGGAAACATTAATTAGATTATTGCACGATTTTAAAGAAGACCTTATTATTACAACCAAAGGGCGTAAAATTATCCTCGAAAACGAAAGGGAATTGGTTCGGATTGCCAATCTGTTTTAATTCGTAGTCCAGTACTTTTTACTTTGATTCTTTTCTTTCTTAGCATGGTGCTTTTCACCTAAAAAACCTACTTTAAATCACTTACATCGTTTTTTTTACTACCAATAATGTGGGTGATGTTAATCATTAAGGCTATTGATATTCGTCATAAAATCCCCAATAATTATTTGGTTATTTTATTTCCTTAAAATCCTTGTATCCCATGAAATCGATTTTAGTTCCAATAGATTTTTCGCAGTGTTCAAAAAACGCTTTAAAAGCGGCCATTCAAATTGCAGAAAAAACCGGTGCCGTAATAGAGTTGGTCCATATTTACGATCGGCCTGTTATAGGTTTTGTAGATTTAAATATCGATCATACAAAGCATAAAAAACTCCAAAGGGAAATAGATAATACGATGAAAACACTTATTGCTAAATACAGCGATAAGAAAGTTACATTAAAATCCACAGTACTCAACGATATCAGCCTTCCTGATCTTTTTGACGAGCCCAGGTTTAAAAACATAGACATGGTGGTTATGGGAAGCCAGGGAACATCGGGATTAAAGGAATTATTTATCGGGTCTAACACCGAAAAAATTGTCCGTAGGGCGAAATGCCCGGTATTGTGCTTAAAGGAAGATAGCGATATTTTTAATTTAAAAAATGTAGTACTTGCTTCAAACTTTTATAAAGAACTTGAATTGATTTTTCCGCGGATAGATTCATTTTTAAGCATTTTCAAACCCCATTATCATTTGTTAAAAGTCAGCACGCCCAATAATTTTGAAACCACCCGGTTTAGCCGAAGAATAATGCAGGCTTTTGTGGATAAGTTTGAACTTAAGAATTTTTCTATCCATGCTTATAATGATAACCATGTTGAATCGGGCATATTAAATTTCGCAAAGGAAATAAATGCTGATGCTATTATTATTGCTACACATGGGCGAAGGGGGCTTGAACATTTTATTAACGGTTCGTTGGCAGAAGATGTTGTAAATCACGCTGTTACACCCGTGTTAAGTTTTAAGCTGAAAGAACCAGAAAGAAACGAAAACATTTTATTTCCTGAATAATGATTAAGAAAAATATAATCTGGTTTTCGGAATTAGATCCCGAATACCTCGGAAAAAGTGCTTTGCTAAATAAACTTCAGAAAGACGCCAAACTGGAGGTAAAAAATATTCGGTTTTGTTTTGAGCCTGAAAGAAGGCCCAAAACCATTAAATCGATACGGTCTAAAAAAGAAGAGCGTTCTTCCATAAAAACAAGTTTGACTTATGAGGCTCCACCGGAAATGCTTTTTCGCGAAAGCTATTATGCTGATGGGGTAATAGCTGTAAAAAGCTTGTTTTTCGAAACCATTTTTCACAATCATTTAAAAGATATACATTGCCCTATACTCACATTTTCTGAAGAATCGCCGGTTCCTAATCATGTATTGTTTGTTATTACCAATCATCCGGATTCTGTAATTAGCATAAAACAATTTTGTTGCCTGTTTGAGAATTTGTGTAAAAATGTGAAGATTACATTGCTGATTTTAGATGATGGGGAAGGCTTGGATAAACCAGACGAAAAGTTATTGGTAAATTATATCCGGAAATGGAACAAAAATATTGGTGTTTATAAAGAGCAGGATTGGTTTACACCAAAACTGTTAGAGAACCTTGAATTCGACGATAAAACCCTGACTGTTATTTCCAGAAATTTGGTTGTGAACACAAAAAAAGGGGCAATACCTGATTTAATCTTAAACCACGAAAAATCTATTTTGTTTATCGGCTACACCTACCTTTAAAGAACGGCTGAATTTGTATATTAGCTCTTTAAAGTTTAACCACACAAGCCATGAAAAAATTATTAATACCCACCGATTTTTCTAACGGGGCATATAAAGCAATAGAATACGGAATAGATCTGGCAAAGGAATTTGACAGTGAAATTATTATTTGCCATGCATTTGAATTGCCTGCGCAAGGTATAAATGTGTTGATTGACCTTACTGCCGAATTACAGAAAAATGCGCAGCAAGATTTAAATAACCTGGAAAAGAAAATTGCAGATTCAGGTATTGCAAAGGATTTAAAGATCGAATTTTTTGCTTTGTTGGGCGAACTGAACAGTGTAATTGATACCATCGGCAGGGAAAAATCTATCGATCTGGTTTTAATGGGGACTAAAGGGGAAAGCGATTTGGCAAGTAAGTTGTTTGGAACAAATACAGTAAGTGCTATAAAAAATTGTTCATTGCCCTTGTTTGTAATTCCTTCCGGAGCTACCTATAAACCACTTACCAATATTGCCTTTGCAATTGACTACCTGAAACCCGCAAACGAAAATGTGTTGAATTTACTAAGGGATTTAGCTGTTCACTTTAATTCGAAAGTAAGCATGCTTAATGTTCATACAGATGGTGAAATAGGTGAATTTATCGCTTCTGTTAAAGATATGCAAAAGTGGTATGGTGATCATTTAGAGGGTGTTAATTTAGACTATGTTTTTGTTGAGAATTACCAGATCGAAGGCGGTGTATTTGAGTTTATCAGACATAACCCTACTGATATGTTGACTATGATTACCAAGAAACACAGCTTTTTCGATAAAATATTCCGCAAAAGCATTTCTGAAGAGTTGGCTCTGCATACCGGAATTCCGCTGTTAACGCTGCACGAATAAATAGTTTAAAGCTGATTGATTATCAGTTAAAGTCCGGGCTTCCCGACCCAAACTGATTTTGTCGGTTGTACTTCTCACAATCAATCTCAATATTAATCCCATTTTCAGGAGGCTCAAAGTATTTCTTTTCAATCGTTATTGACGGATCAGCATATACTTTTTTCATATAATACCCCCAGATTGGTAAAGCCATATTTGCACCCTGGCCCAAAGTAATGCCTCTGAAATGCACCGCACGGTCTTCGGCGCCTACCCAAATACCGGTAACCAAATCAGGGGTTATCCCCATAAACCAACCATCCGATTGGTTTTGAGTTGTTCCGGTTTTTGCAGCAATGGCATAGTCTTTCGGAATACCATCGTACTCCCTCGATTCAATATCAAGTTTTAGCCGGATCGCCGTACCGGTCCTCGTACCTTTGTGTTCGTTGAAAACCCCATCTGCAGTTCCCTGCATAAGCGATAGCATTACGTAAGCGGTTTGTTCATCTATCGCAACTTTCATTTCGGGAGTAGCCGAATAAATTACGTTTCCATTTTTATCTTCGATGCGGGCGATAATAACAGGCTTTATATGAATCCCCTTATTGGCAAAAGTGCTTAAAGCCCCGGTAAGTTCAAACAACGAAAGGTCGCTAACCCCATAACTTAACGAAGGCACCGCATCAAGGTGACTTGTAATTCCCATACTGTAAGCCAATTGAACAGCGGCTTCGGGGCCAAATTGATACATTACCCATGCGGTAACGGTATTAACAGAATTGGCAAGTCCCCATTTCAACGAAACCGGATAACCATAGTCGTTATCATCATCTTCTGGGGTGTAAGGGTCCAATAATCCGAATTTACCGGCCTCGAATGTGGTTGGTGTTTTAGTAATTAGCTGACAAGGCGAATAACCAGCCCTGATTGCCGTAGTGTAAATAAAGGGCTTAAACGCAGAACCCACCTGCCGTTTACCATGCTTTACATGATCGTATTTAAAATGCTTGTAGTTTATTCCACCCACCCAGGCTTTAACAAAACCGGTATGCGGATCCATCGACATCAGACCGCCCTGTAAATACGATTTGTAGTAATAAATAGAATCTATCGGTGTCATAACCGTATCTATATCACCTTTCCAATTAAAAATGTGCATGGCAACAGGGGTGTTAAATTCCAGGTCTATTGAATCTTTTGGGACTTTATTGCCCATGCGTTTTTTCATGGCCCGATAACGGTCTGAATTTTTAATTGCACGGTTGATGATTCTTTGAATCTCCTCAGTTGTTAAGTCATTGGAAAAAGGAGGGTGTGTATTCCGTTTTATATCCCTGGCAAACTGTTCTTGTAACTCACCTCCAAGATGACGGCCCAAAGCCCATTCGGCATAAGCTTGCATACGGGAATTTATGGTGGTAACTATTTTTAGTCCGTCCCGATAAATATTGTATGAACTTCCATCGGGTTTATGGTAAATATATTGATCGGTAATCGTGTCTTTTTCATTAAAAATACGTGCCAGTTCTTTTTTTAATTCAGCCCTGAAATAGGGTGCTGGGCCTTCGTCATGTGCCTGTCGTGTAAAGTTAATTTCCAATGGGAGGGTCTTTAATGAATCGTATTGTAACAGGGTCAGGGAATTATTTCTTTTCATTTGAAAAAGCACTACATTTCTTCTTTCCTGCGTAAGTTGGGGGCGCCTTAATGGGTTGTAAAGCGAAGGGTTTTTTAACATGCCTACCAACATGGCAGCCTGCTCTATATTTAACGAGTCGGGTGTTGTATTAAAATAAATGCTTGTTGCAGACTTTATACCCACAGCGCCATTTATATAATCGAATTGGTTTAAATACATCGCAATAATCTCATTTTTGGTGTATTGTTTTTCCAGTTGGGATGCGATAATCCATTCCTGAAACTTTTGGAAAACCCGTGCCAGTTTACTCGAAGGCCTTTCATGAAACAACATTTTTGAAAGTTGTTGGGTTATGGTACTACCACCACCTCTTAATTTGCCTGTTACCGCTCCATACGCAACACGTGGCAATGAGCGAAAATCGATACCCGAATGATTGTAATACCTTTCGTCTTCGGTGGATACCAAGGCAGTAGTAAGGTAAGGCGAAAGGTCTTCGAAATTGATATTATTCCGGTTTATATTAAAATATTTACCTAATAATTTATGATCTGCTGTATAAACTTCGGTGGCTTGGCTGGTAATCGGATTTTCGAGTTGTTCGAAAGTCGGCAGATCAGAACGGCTGGCGAAAAATAACATCAGGGAAATTATCGCCGGAGGTATCAAAAACAAAAACCAAAAAAGAATAACAATCTTTTTATAACTCCGTTTTTTTGGTTGGCTATTTTCCTGTTTATCGACCATTAGCGTTTCAACTATTAATAAATGCTTTTATTGTTCATATTCCCAGTTGAATTTGTCTAGCGAATTTAAACATTCATCCAACAAATTAATACTTTCTTTAATATCGTTTTTATCAGCCATTTCAATCACCTGGTGCAAATGCCTTGTAGGAATAGAAATAGCTCCGGCTATGGACCCCCCGGCGGTCATGCGCTGGATACCGGCAGTATCGGTTCCCCCGGCCGGCAAAATTTCGGGTTGCCATTTTATTTTGGCCATATCGGCTGTTTGCTTCATAAACCTAACCATTCGCGAATCGCAAATCGTCATGCCGTCCATTATTTTTATGGCGGTTCCTTCACCCAATTTGGTGATGGTTTCCTGGGGTTGGGCGCCTGGTAGATCGTAAGCAATTGTTGTATCCAGGCCTATTCCAAAATCGGGCTGTATTTGCAAGGTGGCCACTTGAGCTCCCCGAACCCCAACTTCTTCCTGCACGGTAAACACACCATAAACATCGTAAGCCGGATTTTTTAATTTTTTGAAAGCTTCAATTAATATAAAAACCGAAACACGGTTATCGATTGATTTACAATTCACACAATTGCCCATTTCAATCAATTTCCGTTGTCGGGTTATCGGGTCACCTACCGAAATATATTTTTCAACTTCTTTTTTCCCCATTCCCAGGTCTATAAAAAAGTCGGTAAGCTTTACGGTTTTTGTCCGTTCTTCCGGCGTCATTACATGTATGGGTTTTGAGCCCATTACCCCAATTAAATCTTTTTCACCATGCACAATCACACGCTGCGATGTAAGCGTTTTGGGATCGAAACCACCCAAAGGGTTAAAATATAAAAACCCATTGTCATCGATATGGGTAACGATAAACCCAATTTCGTCCATGTGGGCGCCAATCATTACTTTTTTATCGGAAGACTTTCCCTTTTTAAAAGCAATAACATTACCCATATTATCGATAGAAAAATGATCAGCCGTTTTCTTGATTTCCCTGATAACAACTTTTCTTATCGGGTCTTCAAATCCCGGGGCTCCGGGGGTTTCGCAAATCTCGCTTAGCAGATTTATTTGTTTTTTAGAAAGGGTACGCATCGAATAATTTTTATAGTGCTGCAAAATATCGAAATTGGAGATGTGTTTATCTTCTTTTATAAAGAATTAACGAATAACCAATTGTGAATATTCCTTTTCGGGTTGAGGAATTAAAACTTATTTTTATGATATTTTAAATGGTGATAAAAACGATATGAGACTTTTTTTTATTCTTCTGTTGCTCTTTGCCCAAACAGCCTTGTTTTGCCAGGACAATGCAGACCAGAAAAGACCTAAAATCGGCTTGGTTTTAAGTGGAGGAGGAGCCAAAGGATTTGCTTATATTGGTGTGCTCAAAGCAATGGAAGAGGCCGGTATCCGTCCCGATTATATTGTGGGAACCAGTATTGGGTCAATTGTCGGGGGCTTATATGCGATTGGTTATTCGGCAGATCAACTCGATACGTTGATAAGAGCGGTTAACTGGGATCTGATTTTATCGAACAATGTTCCGCTTACTTATATTTCGTTCGAGGAAAAAGAATACTACAACCGCTACCTTATAACGCTTCCTTTTGTCAACAAAAAACTCACACTGCCATCAGGGGTAATCGAAGGCCAAATGTTAAGCGACCTGTTAAACAAATTAACCTGGTCGGCGATGAGCTACGAGAAATTCGATAATTTTCCAATTCCATTCAGGTGTGTAGCTACCGATGTAAGCACGGGAGAAACTATTGTTTTTAAAGAAGGCTCGCTTGCTGAAGCCCTACGGGCTAGCATGTCTATTCCATCTGCCTTTACCGCAGTTGATCTTGATACAACATTGGCGGTTGACGGTGGAATATTAAATAATTTTCCAGTTAATGAAGTTGAAAAAATGGGGGCAGATTATATTATTGGTTTTAATGTTTCCGACAAAATGGCCAACGCTAAAGATATAGGCTCCCTTTCGGGAATCTTGACACAGGTTTCGATGTTCGAATCGCTAAAGCGAATGGAAAAGGACATTGATAAATGCGACTTTTATATTAAGTTGGACCTGGAAGGTTATGGCGTTTCTGACTTTGGAAGCTCAAAGGAAATACTGGCCATTGGTGATAAAATAGGTGAGGAAAATGCGCAACGGTTTAAAGACCTGGCTAAGGAATTAAACATAAAACCTAAAAAACAAATAGCTATTAAGCTTAATCCCGATTCGATTCGATTAAAAGAAATAAGAATAGACGGAAACAGGCGGGTACCTGAAAAATTGATACTGAGTAAAATGAACCTACCCATTGGGAAGTATATTTCGCAAGAACAAGTTGAAAGGGCCATTTTGCGCGTTTATGGAATCAATAGTTTTAAAAAAGTACTTTATGATATTAAACACGACCCGGAGAATCCAGAGGAATTTATATTAAATGTTCAAATCAAAGAGAAGCTGCCAACCAATATGAAAGCCTCTGTTCATTACGATAATTTATTTTCGGCGGGGGTTGTGTTAAATTTTACGCTCCGAAATATTTTAGGTCGGGGGTCAAGGACATTATTTATCGGCGATATTGCTGAAAATCCCAGGTTCCGGTTTGACTATTTAAAATATATTGGAAACCGGGAGCGACTCGCTTTAAATTTTATTTATAATTTTTTAAAGCTGGATATCCCACAATATCAGGAGGGTAAAAAGGTGGATGAATTAGCCTCAACCTCCCATAAATTCTCGTTGCAAGTAAGATCAACTCATTCATTGAAGCATGCTTTTATTGGTGGGTTAACTTATAGCCTGGACCGAAGTAAGTTTAATTTCTCAAATATTGTAAGGTCAGAGATAAAAAGCGGTGATTTTAACAATTGGCAATTGGTTGGCGGGTATATTCAAAATTCAACAAACGACCGAAACTATGCGACCAGGGGCCGTGAAACCCTTTTATATGTTAAGTATATATTTAATAGCAATTACAAAGTGCATTTTGCTGATGGGGTTGATTCAATCGAATTTGATATTGATGGGATTCCCATTTATATTACCCCAAATGAATTTGATGAAGTTGTTGATGAGTTTTTGACACCAAGCGGTTATGGTCAGGTATATTTTATGCACCGGGCTATTTATCATTTTTCCAATAAATTTCAGATGCTCCCTGCGATAGCTTTAGGAACAACCATATCGACAGGGGATTTATCCAATATTTTTAACGATTTTAGTATTGGAGGCAATCAAATGGTAAATATTTTCGACACTCGGGCGACCGGTTTACATTATGCGGAAATCGTACAGCCAAATTTTATAAAACTGGCTTTGAAATTTCAAAATGTTCTTTGGAAAAATTTGTATTTTCAATATGGAATCGATTTATTGGCTTATTATCCTTATGTACCTATTGACCAATTGTCGTTGTACAACTTTAACGATATGATAGATAAATACTCTTTGATTGGCTATGGTTTTCAATTAAGATATAAAAGCATAATCGGACCAATTTCATTTGGAATGAGTGGTAATTCACGTGATTCCTCAATCCGTTATTATTTCCAGATAGGATTTTCGATGAACTTTAACGACTGATTTATGAATGTAAAAATTGCTGAAGACTGGATACCGATATTACAATCCGAATTTGATAAGCCCTATTTTTCTGTGCTTGTCGACTTTGTAAAATCCGAATACAAAAGTAAAACGATATACCCTCCCGGCAGTTTAATTTTTAATGCATTTGACCAATGCCGATGGGATGATTTGAAAGTGGTTATTATCGGTCAGGATCCGTATCATGGTCCAGAACAGGCCAATGGTATGTGTTTTTCAGTAAACCCGGGATTGCCTTTTCCACCCTCTCTTCGGAATATCTTTAAAGAGATTATCAGTGAGTTTGACCAACCCTTACCCGAAAATGGTGACCTTACCCGTTGGGCCAACCAGGGGGTTTTATTGTTGAATGCGACCTTAACTGTAAGGGCAGCACAAGCCGGGTCGCACCAGGGAAAAGGGTGGGAAATTTTCACCGACCACGTGATTAAGACCATAGCCCAACGAAAAAAGAACATTGTTTATTTACTTTGGGGGAACTTTGCCCGAAAGAAAAAGGAATTTATCGACCCTACAAATAATTTGATTTTAGAATCTCCACATCCGTCGCCTTTATCAGCGCACCGCGGTTTTTTCGGAAACAATCACTTTAAAAAAACCGCTGCTTACATCGAAGATCAATACCAGGTACGTTTGGGTTTTTGAGGTTGGGTTTTTTCATATTCCTCAGTTGCCTTTAATTCCGAAACTTTGTTGAATTCTTCCGACTGCTCTATTTCGTACATCACGTCTTTTAAAACCTCTTCAACCTCCCCTTCGTAATCGATATGAATTGGCGGTTTAATGGTTAAATACAAGTCTGTTCCTTTTTTTTTGGGGAACATCCCTTTTTTATCGAATGCTCTTCTGAATCCATCGACTACTACCGGAACCACCACCGGATGGTAATTTTTGATGATATGGGCAACACCTTTACGGCCTTTTACATACGGCTTTGTGGTACCCTGGGGGAAATTAATCACCCAGCCTTTTTCTAATGCTTCGCCTATTTTTCGGGTATCTTCGAGGTTCACTTTACGTTTAACATCTTTGCCTTTGTCGCGCCAGGTTCTTGAAACAAGAATACCACCGGCCAGTTTAAACATGCGGGGCAACAGGCCCGATTTCATGGTTTCCATGGCAGCGACAAAAAAGAGGTTAATCTTAGGAGTAAGGATTTGAAACAAGTTAGGCATTTTATTATACCTGCCTCTGTTGGCTGCAATAATTACATGAAACATCAATGCGGTTTCGGCAAAGTAAGTTTGGTGGTTACCTACAAATAAAACCCCCTTGCGTGGTAATTTTTTTAGGTTTTCGGCACCGCTGATATGTGTTTTGTACGTCCACTTAAACCGTGGCCAGGAAATCAAACCAAAAACAAATATTACTAAACGCTTACGTAATTGTATAGGAGAACTATCCATTGATTATTCGTTTCTTAAAAGCGAATATATATTATTCTGGTTAAATTAGGGTTGGTATAATATTTACACCTTCAATTTCAGCCTTTAGCAGACAGACAAAACAAAATTAAATTTTATCCCTATCAATACCGGCTTGTCTGATAATAGCAAAGAAAGTTCCTTTTGGCATTTCTTTTCCATGGAAAGGTATCACAGCAGTTTTATTGGTTTTTGGATTAAAATAGATTCTGTGACTTCCTTTAGATCATTTAAATACAAATCCATTTCGCTCCATTATACCAATGAGATATTTAGCTGTGAGATTCACACAGCAATATTTAAGGAGTACTCTAAAGTGTTGTTGTCGTCAGGAATTTCTTCACCTCTTTCTCCAAGTTCTTCTATGTAAAGCTCAATGGCTTCCTTTACCATCGAAATAGCATGATCTATATTTTCGCCATAACTGATACAACCGGGAAGCGCAGGAACAGTAGCTGTATATTGTCCTTCAGGTTCTTTTTGCAAAAGAATTTTGTACGTGCGTTGCATAAAATTATTTTTTTACATTGCAAGTTACTTATTATTCCGAGATAGGACAAAACAAAAAAACGGGTTTGGGTGGGTAGCTATTATGGAGAGTATTCCATTTGTTTCACAGGATTTAAAATCCTTCATATCGGGGAAAAACGTGTTTAAAGCTTGTCAAGCCTTCATTTCGAGTTGAAGGTTTGACTTGATATTAAAAAAGCCATCTACTATAACTGCAGAATTTGCAATCCTGCTGAATATAGTTTTCAAGAATTAATGGGTCTTTATCTTTTAGAACAAACAAATCACATCTTTTAAAACAAACACATAGTATCGCTTGAGCTTAATGTCGCAGGATTACAAATCCTGCGGAACGGAGGCCAGATAAATAAAAATACCACCCGCTTTTGACGGATGGTATTTGTGGTGAATACTGCTCCTTCATTACATTACGGCGGATAAACTCCTTCGAACCAATGACTTTATTATGTGGAGAATATCGGATTCGAACCGATGACCCCCACGCTGCCAGCGTGGTGCTCTAGCCAACTGAGCTAATCCCCCATTTAGTCCAATCTGGTAGATGCCAAATTGAAATTGATTTTCGAAGTCAAATAATCTAAAATCAACATCAGAATAAAAACAACCCATTTTATAATGATGTGCGCAAATTTATAAATATTTTTATATCCCCAATCAGCAAAGTGATGTTCAATCAAAGCCTAATAAAAAATATTGAAAATGAGTTAAGAAAAATTGGCGCAATAACGAGTGCAATAAAACAATTAAACCCGGTTGGCGGAGGGGATATTAACGAGGCTTATCTATTAAAAACAAAAGGGAAAGACTATTTTATTAAGCTGAACAAACCCAACTTATACCCCGGCATGTTTGAAGCAGAGAAAAAAGGGCTGGAGCTGCTGATTGAAAAAAGCGGATTTAAAGTGCCAAAACCGATATTTTCCGGCGATATGCCGGGGCATCGTTATATTTTAATGGAATGGGTCGAAATGCATTCGCACGGCGACTGGCAGCTTTTTGGAAGCACTTTAGCAGATATGCATAAGAAAACAAACCCACAGTTTGGTTTGGATCATCAAAATTATATTGGCAGCTTATTTCAGGTCAATACTTTTGAGCCAACATGGAGCGATTTTTATATCAATCATCGCTTACATCCGCTTTGTAAAAAAGCTTATGATAGCCGAAAACTTGACCGAACAACCATGCGGGCTTTCGAAAATCTATATCAACGGCTTGACGAAATTTACCCTGTTGAACCCTCGGCTTTTTTGCACGGTGATTTATGGAGCGGCAACCGTGCTTTTACTTCCGAAGGAAACCAATGCATTTATGACCCTGCGGTTTACTTTGGTCACCGCGAAATTGATTTGGCAATGACCAAACTATTCGGCGGTTTCCCGGATGAAATGTACGGGGCTTACCATCAAAAATATCCACTCGAACCGGGGTGGGAAGAGCGCATCCCCATTGGGCAATTGTATCCGCTATTGGTTCATGTAATCTTGTTTGGTGGTGGATATGTAGGGCAGGTGGCTTCGATTGTTCACAGGTTTGGATAAAATTAGGGAAACCCTTGAAAATGCAAGGTTTTGAGACAAACAAAAAAGGACATACAGTCATTGTAATGACCTAAAGTTATAACCATTGGTCATTATGGTAATTTAATTATCTTTGTGTAAATGCCCAAAATGTATCAAAGAACACTCGGAAATAATGTAAAAAAAAGGATAGGGAGTGGTAAAGCAATAGTAATAGTTGGAGCAAGACAGGTAGGAAAAACAACATTAATTAAGAACATATTAAAAGAAAAGGAATATTTATTTTTCGATGCTGATGACCCAACAATCAGACAATTATTAACCAATCCAAATACCGAAGAAATAAGAACATTTCTGGGAGAATCTAAAATTGTATTTATAGATGAAGCGCAGCGAATTGAAGGAATTGGCCTAACACTAAAAATTATAACAGACCAATTTAAGGATGTCCAGTTAATTGTATCAGGCTCATCTTCTTTTGATTTAGGAAACAGGTTAAATGAACCGTTAACTGGCAGGAAATTTGAATATGAGCTATTTCCGGTTTCGTGGGAAGAGTTCGAAAATAAAGTGGGTTTTGTTAAAGCCGAACAACAAATTAATAATAGGCTTTTGTATGGTTTTTATCCAGATGTATTGAATAATCCGGGCAAAGAAAAACTTATTTTGAAAAACCTGACAAGCAGTTATTTATATCGGGATATTTTAGCGTTTTCAGATATAAGAAAACCTAAAATTCTCGATGACTTACTTCTGGCATTGGCTTTGCAGATAGGGAGTGAAGTTAATTACAATGAACTTGCTCAAACCATTGGTGTAAATAAAATAACCATTCAAAAATATATTGATATTCTTGAAAAAGCCTATATAATTTTCAAATTGCATAGCTTTAGTCGAAACCTGAGAAACGAAATAAAAAGAAACCGGAAAATTTACTTTTTGGATACCGGGATAAGAAATATGATAACAGGGAACTTTAATCAACCCGGTCAGAGAACGGATATTGGAGCCTTATGGGAAAATTTTCTGATTTCCGAAAGAGTAAAACAAAATGGCTATAAAGACACTTTTGCAAGAATGTATTTTTGGAGAACAAAGCAACAGCAAGAAGTAGACTTTGTTGAAGAAAAAGCCGGACAAATATCCGGCTTTGAATTAAAATGGAAAGCAAAATCAAATACAAAACTACCCGAAACGTTTGCGAAAAATTACAATGCTAAAACAAAAATTATCGATAGAACTAATTTCAGGGAGTTTGTAATTATCGAATAACGCTTCCCGTAAAATGAATATTGGGCGTTGAGCAATCAACGCCTAATATTCATACAATTACTCAATGCTTAGTTTACAAGGTTGCGAACCGCCCATATAATGCAACTACATTCCCCGAAATTCGGTAAAAATAAGTACCTGCAGGCAGTCCCGAAACATCAACATCTATTTTGTTATTTCCCGTCTGAATGCCGGTGTTTACCTGATTTACAATATTTCCAACAGCGCTGTAGATTCTTATCTGTACGATTGTACTTACCGGGCTTTTAAACGCGATAAATAAATTATTTTTTGCGGGGTTTGGATAAACAATCAATTCAAATTCAGCGGATATTTCATCTATTCCTGTTAGCACTTCTGTTGTAAAACTCCAGGTTTCTGACCAGTCGCCTGTGCCGCTTCCATTGCTGGCATTTACCCGCCAAAAGTAAGTGGTTTCCCCTGAAGGAAGTGTATCATCAAAGCTTGTTTCAACCAAGCCGGTTTCATCTACAATTAAATTTGTAAAAGCATCGTCGGTTGAAACTTGTAATTCATAAGAATCTGCCCCTTGAACAGGCTCCCAGGAAAAAGTTTCGATTATTGGAATATCAATTCCCTCGTTTTCGGGAGTTAACAACACGGGTTGTGTGGGAAGAGGAAGCGCATCAATAAAATTTTGAGCATAAATTTTTTCCCCGTCACCCTTATCTTCTACAAACACAGTAACAGATTGCCCATTCACAGGTTGTGTCATACCAATTCTACCTTTACTCGCATTAAATGTTGCCACCGGTTGATATTCTTCAGGCCAGACAAAATCGCCGTTTTCGTCCAATAAAACCGTATTTAAAGTTACCGGGGTAGCCCCATTGTCAAATCCTATTTTTAATAAAAACAAAGCCTGGTTGTTTTCGATGTATAAATTGCTTGCGTGAACCTTGTCGTTCGAACTAATGGGATAAATTACTTTGGCATTATCGGTGAATTGTCTTTCGCCGGTAGTTTTATCAAATTTTTGAACATACTCGCCCGATTCGCTTTGGTTGGTATTTCGATAAGTGCAAATAGACCAGACATATTGCGACCCTTCGGAATATGCAATTTTAGTTCCCATCTCATAATCGGTTTGGTTAATATCGAAGTCCATACCATTAATTCCCCAGGGCAATGTGCCATCCGGATTAATTCTTTGTAAATAAGAATCGAACCGATTTGTAGAAGAAGCCATATATCCGTAATAAATAGTGTCGCCCGATTGTGTGCTGCTATATACCGTATTAAATACAGTTCCCTTATCAGATAATTGTGTTGGGGTTGTCCATTGTGCTTCTCCGTTAGGATTATACCGCTGTGCAAAAAGTGTAGAACTTATCCCAAAATTATAGGTATGAAAAACCAGGATATAATCGCCGTTAGACATCTCGTACAAATCGCCAGGAGAAGTTTTGCTTGAACCACTTATAACGGGTTGAGGCGAATTCCATACCGTATTGCCATCGGCATCGTATTTTTGCATTAATGCATTTGGGACATCATTCCAGGCAACAATGGCTTCACCGGTTTCGAGAGGTAGAATTATAACAAAAAAAGCATTGGGAAATGACACCCCGTCTTCGCTCCATAACTGGTTGCCATTAATATCCATCTTAAATGCGTGTCCTGAACCATCTTCCGTTCCGGTAGCACCCACATATAAATTATCGTTATCATCAACAACAACCGACCAAATTGCTGTCCAGGTACTCATCGGAATATTATCGCTGATCAACATCCCATCATCACCTAATTGTTGGTTTCCATCAACATCCAACACCTGCAATCTTAATTCATAATTGGTAGGTGCGGATACAACCTTCCAAAATACCACGTAGGTTTGCCCATCTGATGTTCCGATGGCTTGCACATCATTATTATTTGATGTTGCGACCAATGTATTTACATCGGTATCTGTTGTCCATTGTGCAAATGCATTGTATTGAAATATTAATGCAATTAATAGTAGCGTAAAGTTTTTCATAATTAAAGTGATTTGGACTGAATAATTAATCAGGTTGGTTTTATTGGTTGAATTTAGTCATTTATTATTGCAATCGAATTAAATTTGCAAAAAAACAAGATGGGTAAAATCATTCATTCAAACCAGGCACCCGAACCGGTAGGCGCTTATCCACATGCTCGAAAAGTGGGCAATCTTTTGTTTTTGTCGGGGGTAGGCCCGCGAAAAAAAGGGAGTAAAGAAATACCGGGAGTAACGCTCGACAGCAACGGAGATATCGAATCTTACGACATCGAAACCCAGTGCAGGGCGGTATTTGCCAATGTAAAAGCCGTATTGGAAGCTTCGGGGAGTTCGTGGGATAGGTTGGAGGATGTCACAGTTTTTTTAACCAATATGAAAGCCGATTTTAAGACTTATAACCGCATTTACGCCGAGTATTTTAAAGAAAATCAGCCCTGCCGGACTACCGTTGAAATCAACAGTCTTCCGACTCCCATCGCGATCGAATTAAAATGTATCGCCACGCTCGATTAATTAATAACAAACAAAGAAATGAAAACACTTAGCAGTATCGACTTCAAAAATAAAAAAGCACTCGTAAGGGTTGATTTTAATGTGCCTTTAAACGATCAATTTCAAATAACCGATGATACGCGGATAAAAGCCGCTTTGCCAACAGTTAATTATATTCTAGACCAGGGTGGTTCGGTAATATTAATGTCACACCTGGGGCGACCCAAAGGAGTTGATGATAAATTTTCATTGAACCATATTGTCGGGCATTTAAGCGAATTGCTCAAGCGACCTGTAATATTTGCCGACGATTGCATAGGAGCGGCAACGGAATCGAAAGCAGCTCAATTAAAACCCGGAGAGGTAATGTTACTCGAAAACCTGCGTTTCCATCCCGAAGAGAAAGCCGGTGATGCCGGTTTTGCGAAAAAACTCTCTCTATTGTGCGATATTTATGTAAACGATGCCTTTGGAACAGCGCACCGGGCACATGCTTCAACCGCTGTGATTGCACAATTTTTTGCGAATGAAAAGTGTTTTGGGTTATTGCTCGAAAAAGAACTGGTCGGAATCGACAAAGTGTTGCACCAAAGTAAAAAACCCGTTACCGCAATTATTGGGGGAGCGAAAGTTTCGAGCAAGATTGGAATTATCGAGAACCTTTTGCCACGCATTGATAACTTGATTATTGGCGGGGGCATGACATTTACATTTGTTAAAGCACTGGGTGGAAAAATTGGGGATTCGTTAGTTGAAAACGATTTTATGGATATGGCCCGATCGGTTTTGTTAAAAGCAGATGCACAAAACGTAAAGGTTTATTTGGGAGAAGATAGCATTATTGCGGATACCTTTAGCAACACTGCCAACACAAAAATTGTAAATACCAAAGAAATCCCTAATGGTTGGATGGGATTGGATATCGGTCCGAAAGCCATTGCAGAATTTTCAAAGGTTGTACTTGAATCTAAAACGATTTTACTAAACGGGCCAATGGGTGTATTCGAAATGCCGGCTTTTGAAAATGGCACGCAAAAACTAATTGATGCTATTGTAGAATCTACGGTCAATGGAGCATTTTCGTTAGTCGGTGGTGGTGATTCGGTAGCCGCGGTTAACCAGTTCGGTATGGCTGATAGGGTCAGCTACGTTTCTACCGGTGGTGGTGCCATGCTCGAAGCTTTGGAAGGAAAGGAATTGCCGGGGGTGAAGGCGATAAAGAGTTAATCAAAAAACTCCTCTAGCCCGTCCCAATCGATCATCTGGTTATTGTCACCTTGTAGAGATTGTAGTAACAACCTGGTTCCATCTGAGCTTAAACCCATTTTCACGGCAAGTACCGAAAGGTGGTTCACTTCCTTGTTGTCGATATGGCCATCGACAAACATCAGGTTAATAATTTCATGGAACTGTTTTAGCCTGTCTTCCCGGCTGAAAGGAGCGGTGTAGCTCGTTTGTCCCTCACTTTCGTTTATAAGTTGCTCCAATTCGCCCTGCGAAAGACCGAGTTTTTGAGAAACCCAAACAATATAAGTTAGTTCGGCTACATTAACCGTATTATCGCTTTTGGCCATACCGATTAAATGCCGGATATGACCGTAATTTTCTTGTAATCCTTTGTAAGCCATCGAAATTTGTTTTTAAGATAAATTGAATTTTTTTTATAAAGATAATTTAATCCCAAAATTATGATACCTAACGAAAATACATTTTAGTTATTCAGGCAAAGTAAAATCAGGGAAACCTTCTTTTACATCCTGATACCCTTCTTCCAGAATTTCAAAATACTCCGAATTGGTAATCGCCGGAATTATTTTAAATGCAATGCCCGAAAGAGGATAATACAAAATGGAATTGTCTTTTGTTTCCTTTGGAATTACTTTAATGTTTTGGTCAATGCTATCAACAAAAAACAACAAAAAGCTTAAAATTAAAACTGTTTTTAATAAGCTAAAAACAGCTCCAGCCAGGCGGTTGACAAAATTCAGCGCCACCATTTTAACCAGTTTTTGGATAACACGTGCCAAAAAATGAACAGCCACAACAATTACAACAAAAGTGAGTGCAAATGCAATTAGCGGAGTGTAATCGGCTGGTAAATCAATATTATTTGAAAGATATGAGGCCGTAATATCCGCAAACTTAATGGCTCCGTAAATACCAAGGATTAAAGCCAACAGCGATGCCAATTCAATGATAAAGCCTTTTCTAAATCCTTTTATCAGGCTCCAAAGCAACAAAACGCCCAAAACAATATCAATCCAATTATAAGCCATACCAATTGAAGTTTGAGGTAAACATAATAAAAATGTGGACTACCAGATAATAAAAAGATCGAAGAAATGAACAAAGCCAGATTGAAAAATAGCTGTAATTTGGCGGTCTTGATTAAAGTATTTTCAATGAAAACAGAGGTTCAAAAATGGGATAAACTCACCACGTGGTTCGAAGGTGAATTTAAAATGGAAGCAGATGTTGATGCGATGTTGTTTATGATTGGGGTGCAGGAGTTGGGAAAGGGGTTTGAAGTGTTTGATAAAACCCAGAAAATGGAGTT